>Ga0075662_144_pt1 | contig 1319 bp, 1 predicted proteins | sample RifGroA1_FD_68407 | JGI IMG/M metagenome (GOLD analysis project Ga0075662, IMG submission 68407) | reverse complement strand
ACCCGGTTACCCATGATCAATTTGCCGAAATTTCCAATTCCCTTCAGCTCGAACTGTCTTCCGTCCAGCCCGCCGGGGACAACACTTACCTTCTCCGTTTCAAGCCGGTTTCCCAACAGCAGAACGACGAGTTCAAAAAAGCCCTGTCAGATAAATTTTCCGGGGCAACCGAAAAGCGTTTTGAGACAGTCGGCCCGACTGTCGGTGCCGAACTCACCCGTCGGGCTCTGCTCGCCTTGGTCCTGGCTTCAGTTTTTATTATCGCCTACATCGCTTGGTCTTTCAGGCGTATACCCCGGCCTTACTCTGCTTGGAAATTCGGAGCTTCCGCCGTCGTTGCCCTGCTGCATGACGTTATCATAGTTCTCGGCCTGTTTGCTTTGTTTGGTCACCTTTATCATGTCGAAATAGATGCCCTTTTTGTTACCGCCATGCTTACAGTCATCGGGTTTTCTGTCCACGACTCGATTGTCGTTTTTGATCGTGTTCGTGAAAATCTCCCCAAAATGCCCAAGGCCGCATTTGAGGCCGTCGTCGACTTTTCCTTAACCGAGACTTTAGTCCGCTCTCTCAACCCCTCCGTCACCGTTCTGCTCACCCTTCTGGCGCTTCTGCTTTTTGGCGGTGAGACTATCCGTTGGTTTGTGGCCGCCTTGCTTATTGGTATTGTCTCCGGTACTTATTCCTCTATCTTCAACGCCGCCCCCATCCTCGTTCTCTGGGAAAGCCGCAGAAAATAGCCTCGCCACTCAAATTGTGGAGTAGATGTAAAATTGGTTAAATGGAAGATACCTTGGACCAATTAGGTCGGGAAACCGTGGCTCTGGAAAGATTACCGCAATCTCCCAAAAGAGATTACTCCCCATATTGGATTTTACCGTTTAAGTCCTCAGAGCTTGGCCATGCTATCTCTACATCTTCCACTACCCGGCCTGATCTTTACGGAGCCAGTAGTCTCACAGAAGGCCGCGTTTTTAGGTTGCCGGAAGTAGTTTTCAAATTTCGCGGCGGCAAGGTTTCTGGGCTTGAATCTTCTCTTCCTTTTCCTATTCCCCCAGAGCTCAGGTCAAGCAAAAAATTACGCCCCGTGATATTTTCCAATCTTATTTGCAAGGGTGGTGGAATAAAGCCCAGCATGTCCGACGAATCCTCCTCCGGTTCTGACCCTACTAGACGCATTACCTATCTTCACGGACAGGTGATTGGTGAGTCATATGGTCAAATTGCCGCCGGATCAGCCGACGATGCTGAACAAAAGTTGGATGAAGTTTTCTCCTTTCTTTTCCACAGCTGGGGTGGCCGGACTCGCCTTCTGGTTT
>Ga0075662_135_pt2 | contig 2455 bp, 6 predicted proteins | sample RifGroA1_FD_68407 | JGI IMG/M metagenome (GOLD analysis project Ga0075662, IMG submission 68407) | reverse complement strand
AATGGCCAGATCGACGATGTTAAGATTTTCAATTACGCCCTAACCGCCCAGCAGGTAAAAACGGTTTACAACGAAGGAGCGGTGAGATTTGCCCCGTTAACCGGATCGCCTTAAAAAGAGTCATGTTTTACACCTATCTGTTACTTAGCAAAAAAGATCATAAGCTTTACACGGGGTATACAGGCGATCTAAGAAATCGCTTCAAAGAACATAATTCAGGCAGGAATTTTTCTACCAAGAATCGTGGTCCATTTGATCTGATTTATTACGAGGCATGTATGGATGAAGAAGATGCCCAAGCAAGAGAAAAATTCCTTAAGTCTGGACCAGGTAAAAGGTATTTGAAAAATAGGTTGAAGCGATTTCTACGGTTAACGGGGTTTGGACCGGAGACTGGGTCGCCATAACAACTAATTACAAATTTTAAGTTTTAAATTTTAAATCAAGCTCAAATGACTCAAGTTCAAAAACCAGCCTACGATCTTGAACAAAGAACAATAACCTTTGCTGAAAACATTATCATTCTCTGTAAATCATGTCCCAAAGCCAAAGAGCTCTCCCCAATATTCTCAAAAATCGTTATCAACACGAAATAATTTTTCCATTTAAATTTTAGTTTTGATTTAAAATTTAAAATTTGTAATTTAAAATTGACTTTACCAATCAATCCTTGACAAACTAAATCAAAAGCCATAACTTATATATCAGATGGCCTCATTGAGTCTCAACGACCTCCCCGATCTCCTCACCGTTCGCGAAGTCGCCCAGGTCCTGCGCGTCTCCACTCTCACTATCAAGCGCTGGGGTAAGCGGGGTAAACTGGTCCCCATCAGAATCAATTCCCGGGGTGACCGCCGCTACAAAAAAGAGGCCATTCTGTGGCTTCTGGGCATGACACCCAAGACCGTATAGCAAATTCAAAATTCAAAACCTAAAAACTACTTTCGACCTATAGCTCCGAATATCAGACTAAGTTCTTGAGCCTCCTTTCGACAAATTGCAATCTTAGCTTTAAAGTCTTTTTTGGAATCGGCAGCGCTCGCTTCCATGTAATTAGCTCCAATACTAGTTGCGCTACGTACCAGTTGGTTAATTAACGGTTTTGTAAGATCATTTAAGGTCAACAACTTACAAAAACGTATCACATTTATACCGAATTTTGCTGTTCTTTCCTCCAAGTCGTATTTTTTCGTCATTTGAATTTCTTACTTGCTTTGAATTTTGTCATTTGATTTTTGAATTTATTAGCTCTTTGGCCCTTATCAGCACTTCCGGATGCAGCAAAATCAATTTCACTCCCACATACAACCCCAAAAGTAAAATCACCAGTACCAGTATCGGCAAGGCTACAGCCTCAAAGTCAATCGTCTTCCCCCATAATTGAAAATATCGAAGTTTTGCCTCAACTGCGGGTTTATACTCAAACAAATTATCTCTGGGAAACCACCATTTTCCGCAGCGTATGCACCGCTTAATTTCTACATTCTCAGGCACGCTCTCGCTTCGAAACCGGGTCAGCATCAGCCCATCCTGGGGACACTCGCCTTTTCCTCCTTTCAGCCACAACGGATCAATACTGATCCGTCGCATCGTAGCCAGCCATCTCCCTTCCAGCCGGTTGACTGCCCAGCTGTCTATCCAAAACCCTCCGCATCGGCTGCACCGATAGGCAAAATCCCCCCGCGGCAGTTTCAGCTCCCCTAACCTTGCTCCGCAATCCGGACAGCGCATACATCCACTATATAAATTCAAAATTCAAAACTCAAATTCACAAATCAAATTCCAAATTCAAAACCTATAAAACTACTTCCGACCTATCGCCCCGAATATCAAGCTTAATTCATGAGCCTCTTTCCCATGTAGCCTCAACTCACCCGCTTTCTCCGGTACCGCTTCCGCCATCATTCTCAACCAATGCATCACCTCCTTGGCTTCCTTGCAGCAAATCGCAATCTTAGCTTTAAAATCCTTCTTAGAGTCAGCCCCGTTTGCCTCCATATAATTAGCCCCTATACTCGTCGCACTGCGTATCAGTTGATTAATAAGCGGCCTAGTTATCTCATTCAGAGGCAAAAGTTTACACAGACGGATGACATCCATGCCAAATTTAGCAGTTCTCTCTTCAAGATCGTAGTTTTTGCTCATTTGAATTTAAAGTTTTTGAGTTTGCTCGCGCAGCGATTGCTTTGAATTTTGAGTTTTGAACTTTGAATCTACTTAGCAGTGAACCTGTATTCTTTCCCCTCCACTCTCACCGTGTACTCCTCTCCCTCCGACAAACCCATGAGTCTGGCCGTGTATACCCCTTTTTCCACTGTCGTCTCCGCCACCGCCCAGTCCGTCTCACCGGCCTGCTGATACTCCACCCCTTTTATTTCCTCACCGGATTTAAAGCTCACTCTGGCTTCTCCCTGGCCTACATAAACTGCCGTGAACTGCCGCACTCCCGCTCCCG
>Ga0075662_139_pt1 | contig 2478 bp, 4 predicted proteins | sample RifGroA1_FD_68407 | JGI IMG/M metagenome (GOLD analysis project Ga0075662, IMG submission 68407) | reverse complement strand
AGCTGGGGGGAATGGGAGTGGAAGTGGGGGGAACCGGTGTCGAGGTGGGGGAGGGTGCGGCAGTACAGAAATTAGCTACGTAATTGGGATCGAGATATTGGATATAATTACCCAGATGGGTGGCCGGGACGATAGATGTGACATCCATGCCGCAGGGGTGGCCCTGGTGGGGGAATTCGCGGGTGCCGCTTTCGTAGATTTTGCCGCTGAGGATATAGAGACAGCGGCTATCGGAGCTGATTTGGGCAGTGGTCAGGCAGGTTTGGGCGGCTGAAAAGTAGCGGACGGCTCTGATAACCAGGTAGTTGGCGGCAATGAAAGCAATGAGAAGATGCAGCCAAAATCTGGCCACAAACCGAATTACGCTTTTCCGGGTGGGTCGTCGAGTCATTGGCCGTAGTGGACAAACCAAATAACATAGTCAACACCGTCAACGGCGCCGGAGGTATTGAAGTCACCCATAGCAGGACCGACGGAACCAGTTTGGCCGTAGTGGGTGTTCCAAATTACATAGTCGACGCCGTTTACGCGTCCGTCATTGTTGGCATCGCCGGGGATAACGGATGGACTGGTGGGAGTCGGTGTCCGGATGGGCGTGGGGGTGCGGGTGGGAGTAGCGGTGGGAGATGGGGAAACAGAGCAGATATTTGCAACATAGTTGGGATCGAGATATTTGATGAAGTTTGTAAGGTGGTTACCCGGAATAATAGAGGAGACATCCATACCGCACGGGTGGTTGCGGTGGAGGTTGGTACGTGAACCTTTTTGGTAAACTTTGCTGTTTAGGATGTACAGACAGCGGGGGTCGGCATTAACCTGAGCAATCGTCATACAGGTTTGGGCGGCTATCCTGTATCTGGCTGCCCGGGTAAACAGGTAGTTGGCGGCTATAAAAGCCAGCAGAAGATATAAACCGAGGCGGGTCATGGGCGCAGGCCTTTGATAAAAATAACAATTGCCAGGAGGGTAGAGAGGATAAGAGCTGCGGTAACAAGTTTTTTGACCATGTGGGTATTAATCTAGCGAAAACTCCTCGGAATGGATATGGGAATTTCGGATACCGAGTTTGTTGAGTTGAAGACGAAGGCTGTGCATCATCGGCGGGGGTCCGCAGAGAAAAATTTCTTTGTCTGAAACGGGGCTGTTGGAAATTATTGTTTCGGCGGTAAAGCGACCCTGGTTTTTGGAGAAGTGGGGAAAGATCCTAAAACCGGATTTTTGACTTGCCAGTTTTTGCAGGACACCAAGATAAACGGCTTCACCGGGGTCTTTGATGACGTAGTAGAGGTCGACGGAGGCGGGGACGGTCAAACCTTCGGCCATGCTAATAAACGGGGTAATGCCGATGCCCCCGGCGATCCAGATCTGGGGATAAGGATAATTGGCGGAAATAAACCGGCCAAACGGACCTTCAACCAAAGCCTGACCCCCGATGGGAATATCCCGGAGCCGGTTTGTATAGTCACCTAATGACTTGACGGCTAGTATGAGCGGATTTCCGGAATTGGAGAGGATGGAAAACGGATGAGATTCACCTAAACGGGGTGAAAGGAACTGGATAAACATGAATTGACCGGGGAGAAAGCGCAGAACCCGGTCGGGATTTTTGGGGATGAGCTCAAGTTCTACGATATGGTTTTCCAACGAATTTACTTTTTGGACGGTATAACGAAAGCGGGGGACAAAAAATCTGCCAAAAACCGTGCGGTAGAGATGGAGGAGAAGAGCTGTGACACTTAGAGTAATCAGATAATAGCGCAGGGGTAAATTGACGGAAGTATCGCTGGTGACGAATAAACTGTGCAGGCCGCCGATGAAAAAAGTTAAACCTAAAAACTTGTGCGTTGCGCGCCAGAGATGATAGGGAAGTTCACGGTAAACAGTGAGAAGCAAAAGCGAGATAAGTAAAAGCTGGGCGGTTATACCTAAATTTATCGCCCAGTCAGTCCCCGGAAGAAGCAGAAGGGCGGAGCGATGCCAGGAGACGGGGAAAAAGGCGGCGGCTAACAAGAGAGGATGGAAAAGAAGCAGAATCAGAGCGACCGAGCCGAAAATGTGGTGGATGATGTAGGCCCGGTTCATGCCGCCGAAAAGGGAGTCAATAATTTTCAGACGGGAGCTGATGATCAGGGAGACGGCAAACATGGATAGGCCGACCAGGCCCAAAATCTGGCCGGTGCTGGTGGCGTTTAGGATGAAGTTGCCGAATCTTTGGTTGAGAGGTTTTTGCGTCAGCCAGAAGGTAACGGGAGCAAGGGAGAAAGCCAGGGAAATGATAATTCCCGGCAGATTTGTAGCGCGACGCATGGTTTAGTTTAACACTGCATATTTACAGGAAGGTATGGGGGTGATATATTTTGGACTATGGGTATAGGAGACGCTTTAGGAAAACTGGGGGATCTGAATAAGCTAAGGCAGCAGGCAATGCAGATGCAAAAGAACCTGGCGGTCCAGCAGGTGGTGGTGGAGGAAAACGGT
>Ga0075662_117_pt2 | contig 3425 bp, 5 predicted proteins | sample RifGroA1_FD_68407 | JGI IMG/M metagenome (GOLD analysis project Ga0075662, IMG submission 68407) | reverse complement strand
TTGATGAAATAGAAGATATAAAGAAAAAACTGGAGAGTACGGAAATAAAGGGAATTTCAATAATTGACGAAGCAATAGAATACGCATCTTCACTTAAATAAGTTTTAATCACTAATCCAAAAATTTGTCACTCTCAAGTTATTTATTACTATCATATAATCAATACTATCTCGGCCTTCATCAAATCCATGCGGGCAAGTGATCCGGATGCGGCAGTGTATTATTTGGCCCGGATGGTGGAGGCGGGAGAGGATCCGCTGTTTATTGCCCGAAGAATGGTAATCTTTGCTTCGGAAGACGTAAGGAAATTCGGTAACTTACCCGTGCCGTTGAATTTGCGAAACCCGGTGACGAAGCTAATGAAAGGGTTGGGGTATGGGAAGGGGTATGAGAAATATACTAAGGAGAGCCTGCTGCCGGATAAATTGAGGGGAAGGAAGTACTATCGAGGTTAAAAGGAAGTGGGGGTTGAAATTAGGGAAAAGAACGTAGTAGTATAAATGGATGCCTGTGAGGAAGAAAAAGACAGTTGAGTCTGCTCCGGAGGTACCAGCGGTTTCAGGCGGAAGTTCGATAGTTGTGGAACCGCCGGTAGAGGTGGCCGCGGAACCGGTAAATCCGGCTGTGGCGGCTTTGGCCGCAGTGGGAACCCCGCCCGCAGGCGAGGCCGGGACTCCGCCGCAAGGTGAGGCCGGGGTTTTGCAAGTCGGGGATAGCGGGAGCGGAGAGACGGCGGAACCACAGGTTGAGGCGGCGGTTGAACCGCCAGTCGAACCGGAAAATGGCCAAACTGAACCAGTTGCCCAGATCAGGCAGGGACACGCGTGGTTGTGGGCCGTAGTCGGATTGATTACAGGAGTTGTCCTAGGCGGGGGAGGAGTGTTTTTGGTACTTAACCGGGGTATGGCCGGGATACCGAGTGCATCCCAAAAGACGGGGGAACAACAAGAGACGGCAGAAGAGCCGACAGCAACTCCCGTGGTAGAGCTGGACCGCGCGGATTTGAGAGTTCAGGTATTAAACGGCAGCGGGGTGGCTGGGGCGGCGGCAACTGCCAAAGCGCTTTTGGAAGGTATGGGGTATGAGGAAGTAGCTGTCGGGAATGCAGACGTGGATGACGCGGTAGAAACGGAGATATCCATCAAGGAGAGTAAAGCAGATTTTTTGGATCTGCTGATTGAAGATCTGGGGGGAGACTATGAGTTGGCTAGCCAAACCGCAAGCTTGGAAGCGGATAGTGAATATGACGCGGTGATAGTGCTGGGAGCAAAGAAGAGTGAGTAGATAGGGTAGTTGTGATATTATGGCTGGATGAGTACGCAAGTGAATGTGGCGGCAGTAATAATCGGGGTAACCACTGTAATATTAACGGGCGGAATATGGCTGATGACCAGAAACAGCGGTGAAGTTAAGGGCACGACAGTCGGCGAAGTCGAGCTGGTGAGCCGATCCGGGTTACATTGGCACCCGAAACTGGAAATTTATATAAAAGGGGAAAAAGTGGAGCTTGAGGACGGAATAGGCTTGGGGGTAGTGGAGAAACCGATGCATACTCATACAGAGGATTATCGCGAAGGGGTTGTACATATGGAATTTTCCGGACGGGTTACGGCCGAGCAGACGAGATTGGGAAACTTCTTTGACATCTGGGGTAAGAAATTCAGTTCCAGCCAATTATTTGACAGGGTAAACGGGGATGAAGGTGTGGTGCGGATGAAAGTTAACGGCATAGAGAATACCGAGTATGAAAATTATGAGATGAAGGACACAGACAGAATTGAAATCAGGTTTGAATAGAAACGACTTGGTTATTCCGGAGTATGTTCGTTGCTGACCGCGGGACCGTCGATGGGGACAAATCTTGTGACAGAATCTGTCTGGGAGAGGATTTCAGCAAATATAATGGTAGGTTCGTAGTCTTCTTCCTTTTCTACATCCAAATTGACGACCAGATCTCCCAGGGAGGCCGTTACGTATTGCCAGGTTTCTTCCGACGATTCGTTTGCCGTTTGATCCACCTCCCAGCCGGCTTGCTGGAAAGCCCGGATATACCAATTCATGACGAAGGATACACTGTGGCTGGTTTTCCAATTTGCTGCAAAGACGGGATTGGTTGTCCCGTCGGTAGTGACTCTGGAGTCCAACAATACGGAATTAGGTATTTGGGGTATTTGGGGGAAACCCGAAACCAGTCGGGGGTGAGAAAGACCGCTGAATTTCTGGATAAAATAGATCGAACCGACCGCGACCAGTAAAAAAAGAACCAGGGAGATAAGCAGGTTGGATGTTTTCATTGCTGTGGGATTAATTTTGCACAAAAAACCAGAATTTGGCCACACCGGTTTCGAAATTGGGATTGACAACGGTGTAGTTGCAGGCTGATTTACAGGAGGAGTTGCCGCCACGAGCGGCTGTGTTTCTGGCGGCGAGCGAGTGCCAGCCGTTGGGTAGCTGGGTAGTATCTATGGTGACTGTGAAATCCTGACCGACCGGCGGATTGGCGAAAGTCTTGGGCCAACCGGGGGGGTTATTGGGCAGAGAGGGTTCGGCATTCCAGGGGCCGACTGCCGGGATAAAGTGGCTCCTATCCAGAAATACCTCCAGCTTTTGGGACTGGCCTTTTGAGGCGGCAATTTTAAGGGTCATTGTTCCACTCACCGGAGCGGTGGGGATACCGTTTATCCTGACGTTCTGATAATCAAAGTTGGTGTACCAGCTCTTGCCGATGATGCAGGCCTTGTTGTTGGCCGGATCTCCGATACAGGAAGGAAATTCTCCTCCGCTGCAGTTGGGCGGAGTGCATTTGACGGCAAAGGGAATCTCGGAAGAAGTGGTCCAGGTCTGGCCGTCGGCGGTGTTTTGGACGACTCTCAATCTGAGATGGCGCCAGCCGGCAGGCCAACCGCCGGTGTCCAGGGAGACATTCACATTCCAGGCGCAGTTTGACGGGGTGGGGGCGTTGTACGGGCATTCGAGATTTAAAGGAAGAGTCTTGATGACATTTCCGGGGGCCAAATGGAACGCAAATTTGTTGGCAGTACTGGGATTATTGTGGAGCATAATCCGGCAGGGAGTAGACAGGACCCCGGTTATTGCCTGGCCTATCGGCCAGAAGCACAGAAGATGCTCGTGACCGAAGCCGAAAAATTCATCAATAGCGGGATTTCCGGTTTGGGGATTCCACCAAGCTTGGATTTCGATCGGAATTTCCTTGACCGAAGTCCCCGGTACCAGATTGAAACTGTCGCCGAACAGATCCCGATAGGGGGCAGTACCCGGGGGAGGCGGAGGGGGAGGCGTGGGTGTAGGTCCTGAAGGGGTAGGAGAAATCCTGGGTGTGGATGTAGGGACCCTGGATGGTGTGGGTGATCTGGCGGGAGTAACTGACGGGGACGGTCCTGCTGATTGGCCGGAATGGTTGAACC
>Ga0075662_115_pt2 | contig 6848 bp, 10 predicted proteins | sample RifGroA1_FD_68407 | JGI IMG/M metagenome (GOLD analysis project Ga0075662, IMG submission 68407) | reverse complement strand
TGGGGATCATCCACTTTGGGACGAAGGCTGAGATAGTTATTGACAGCGGAGATGGCAGGACGATTCAGGAATATGTTCCGGGCGGGATTATTTTCCAGGGCCTGGATGTGAAGTTCGGCTTTTTTGATATCTTCAAGGTGGAGATTGGCCAGCTCGGAGATACGGACTCCGGTTTGGAGGAGAAGTTCGATGATGGCACTGACTCTGATGTCCAGGCGGGCGGCGTCGCGCAGAGCGCGGATTTCAGCAGGGGAGAGGAAGCGGGGGGGCAGAGTCTCGTATTTGGGGTGGGTAAGCGGGTGGGCGGGGTTTTGGGTTACAAGTTGCTGATTGTGGAGGAATTTGAAGAAGGTTTTTAAGGAATTGATCTTGCGGCTGATACTTTTTGGGGTGTAATTCTGGGAGGCGAGATAAGAAACGTAGGTTTCCAGATGTTCGGTGCGGATGGTAGTGGCCTGGGTGATACGGTGGCCGTCCAAGTGAACCTGGAGCTGTTCCAGGTCGCTGCCATAGGCGATGGTGGTAGCCGAAGAACGTTTCTGGGATCGGAGGTGGTCGAGGAACTTCTCCAAAGCGGCAGTGAAACTCACCGGCTGGGGTAAATCGGTCATATTGTATATCCCATAGTGCAGGACTACAGGTCAATTTTACCTGGAAAATCAATAAAGTAAAGGGGGGGGCGGGGGTGTGGTAAATTTGAAGTATGAAGAAGATGAAGTGGAAACCGTTGGTAATAGCGATTTTAGGCATGGTAATGGCTGTCAGGACCGGCCTGAATGTGTATAGATTATGGAGAACGGGGGATAGTGTTAAGGAGGCGCGCAGGAACCTGGTGGAAGCTACGGCTGAGAGTGAGCGGCTGCAGAAGCAGCTTTTGGAAGTGAAGTCGCCTGAGTGGGTGGAAAAGGAGGCCAGAGAAAGGCTGGGGTACGGCAGGCCGGGTGAAACCATCCTGGTACTGCCGGAGCAGGAAAGTTCCCGGGAGACAGAGCTGGGTGCCCAGGAGCAGAATATTCCTAATTGGAAGAAGTGGTGGAAGCTGTATGTGAGGATTTAGGTGCCAGGGGTGGGAGTCGGACCCACAACCTCAGCCTTATGAAGACTTTGCTCTGCCATTGAGCTACCCTGGCTTGAGGGTATTTTAACAAAAAACCTGAATTGGAAGCTGGTTTGGGTCTTGTGGTTTGACTTTGCTCTGGTCATAATTACTATGACAAGATGGCCTGGTTTTTCTCCATCCACTTCACAACTTTGGCAATGCAGTCTTCTACTTTGACCCTTTCACCCGGATTTGAGGGTTTGAAGGTACCCCCGGCTGCCCGATCATGGCCTCCCCCTAACTGCATTTTTTCCATCATGTCCCGAACGTTTACGCTGCCCGGCAGAGACCTTAACGAGATACCACAAGTTCCATCCGTCTCCGGACTAACAACGAATCCCCACCCGTGACCCTCGAGAGTTCTTAGAAACGTGGTCATATAGAGATGAGTTGCCTCGCTGGTTTCGGCATCGGTATATTTTCCCGTCTCAAACCATTCACGGGTTATGAAAGTAAAAGTATGGGGCGGCCAGCCGTCCACTTTTGTATTTTTGGTGTTTTTAATCAACTCTCTGACAATTTCGAACGCCTTTTCTTGGATGGTGCTGTACCGGGATAAAAACTCCTGAATCTCTATCCCGCCTTGCTTGAGAAGTCTTTTGGCAGTGTCGAATGTCCCTAACTGGTTGGGTTTTAGATACCCAAAAACTCCGGTGTCTCCGAGAATACCTAGAAGAATAATTTCAATTTCCTTTTGCTCGATAGAATCTCTGAAGAAACATCTGTAAATAATCTCGGCGTTTGAAGGGGAGGTTGGGTCAACCAGGGTTAGTGTAAACTTGTCGATTGGAGAGGAGTGGTGGTCTATGCAGACAGTTTTTCCCTTAAACTCTCTCAGAACTTCCGGCTTTTGGGTAAATCTCGAGTACTGGGAGCCGTCTAACATGATTAGTAAATCTGCGTTTCCCAAGTGGTCGGTCATATCTGGGACGAACTCAATCAAGTCGTAATTCTTGAACACGCTGTACCTTCTGACTTTATCCCCCGAGTAGATAATTCTCGTTTTCTTGCTGGGGAATATCCTCTTCATATAGGCATAAACTCCCAAAACGGAGGGCTTAAACATCGCCTAATTATGCCAAACTAGCTTCCGCAAAATCAAACATGAAGTTTTAGAGTCGTGATTTTCTTTGCTTATGAAGCGTGTGCTCTAACCACTGAGCTACGTAGCCGTGGCTGAAGCTAATTTTAACATTATTCTAGGCAGTTCGAACACTTGAGAAAAGCGTTTTAGTATATAATCTGCTGGATGACCATTTCGCCAGGTAATAAGGTTCAAGCAGGAATACTAGGACACTCGGAAATTAATAGCGGGGGAATCGTATATAGATATAGAACGGATGGAGGAAAAGACGTATATGTTACGCCGGAGATGATAATAGGGGAAAAAGTAAATGAGTATTTGTCACCTGAAAATGAGAGAGAGCAAAAAGAAATGGAGAGATTGTATAAGAGTGGCAAAATTAGTGAGCTGGAAGCGCAAAATCAGACGCGAAGTTTTAGAGTGGTGATCTTCTTTTTTCTACTCCAACTTTTGATTTGAGCCTCGCGCCTGAGAGCTGAGGATTTGTCGGGAAGTTTTTCGAGATAAATTATTTTGATTGGTTTGCGGGAGCGGGTATATGCTCCTCCCTTGCCGTTTTTATGATTGATAAATCTTTGTTGGGGATCTGTAGAAGAGCCAGTATATAAGCTGCTGTCGAAACAGAGGAGGATGTAGACGAAGTACATGAAGAGACTATAGCTTGTGCTGGGCCGCTGCGCCCCTTGTACCCAGATTTGCTGTCAGCTAGAGCTTTAATAGCTTAAATATTAGTAAGCTAAACAGACCCGCTAAGATAACCGGGATAATAAATGGCACAGGCAAAATATAATAATACAGAATCATAGCAACATAGAAGTATATTCCCTGCGCATGTGGGTCATCAAAAAAATAGCCTAATGACGTTTGTGTGCCTGCGTAATGTGCGTGAAGATAAGACGTAATCACATTCATAGTCACAAAAGGTACAACCAGGAATATTACAAAGATTATGAAGAAAATTGATAATTTCTTTTGGCTGACCGTCATGCATTCATAGTATATTAAAGGTTATCGGGTTTTCAATGGATCTATAGGGTTCGCTTCGCTCGTTCCGACCCCATTTTAGGCTTGGGGGTTTGTGACTGCAGAAAGTGAGCTAATTGCTTCCGTATGATGCGCCTTCCCATAGAAGTCTTAAGATATTTTTCTCGAGATTCGGCGTCTTGCTTGAGTAAATAGGCTTCGTAGTAAATTAACCTGAATGGTCTGCGGGGAGCAGTTGAGAAATTATTGCCGGCATTGTGTTCTTTCAGTCTTCTTTTCAGGTCAGAGGTTGTTCCTGTGTAAAAATCGCCATCTTTCTGTGATTGGAGAATGTAGAGATAGTGCATTAATTTGAGTATAGAACGTTGGGGCTATCAAACTCACTTCGTTCCAGCCCCACGAGGATGGAGGAAAAAGAGCAAAAGAAAAACCCCGCAAAATGCGGGGTCTCTTTTTCCTTGATATCCTCGGTTGCGGGGCCGGGAATCGCACCCGGTCTGGAAGATTATGAGCCTTCCGTGCGGCTTTACACTACCCCGCATGTCTTTTAAAGAACGTGCTTATTATATCACTTTCTTGAAGCTGGTGGGAGTAATCGGGTAATACTGGATGTGGAGTAAAATGCGGGGGGAATGGCACAAGGGGTAGAGGAATTGTTGAGAACAAAGTCGGGATTAGTCGGGCCGAAGTTTTTAAGTGGATATAGATAGGGGAATGAAGGATTTAGCCAGAAGAGTGGAATTGGATGTGCTGTATTGAGAGAGAGCGAGTGCGGTTGCGGATGAGGGGTGAATGAATATTATAATGCCGGTATGGAAAAACGGTGGACGAATTGGGACGTAGCGGCGGACACGTTATTGGTGTTTGGGACTATAGGCACGAAAGTTATAGATGGAGTAAATAATATTAAACCGCATCTGTTTGATCGGGTAAACCCGGCGATTGAAAGCCATTTTGGTAATGTCCCAGACTCGTTATGGATTGCTATTCTCCCTCTGTTTCTTTGGCACTATGCAGCAAGATCGATAATGGCTGACGTTAAATCGGACAGGTGGATTAGGGCGGCAGATGTGGTTGTACCGATATTGGTAGTGGGGTTGGCGGTACTGGCTAATTTGGCAGCGGAAATTTGGGACGTGTTTCATGATCCACCGCCGAACTACGAATTTGGAAATGATTTGACCTGGGGAGTGGCGGCCGCGGGGGTGGTAGGAATGAGATTTTTGTTACCGGCATTGGCTAGACGGGTGCGGGGGAGTGATAAGCAAGTTCTTGATGGCAGGCCGGGGATGGGGGATACTTGAAGGTGATGGAGGGGAGAAAAGAAGGGCCGAAAAGAATAAGTGCTAGAGGCTTTAGGAAAATCGGGGTGAAGGAGGTGCTGATACCGGGGTTATTGTTGGCGGCGGCTTTGGGGTGGGCAGGGTGGAGAAAATTAGGTCCGGATATTTATGCCAACAAACAGGTGTTTCCAGAAACAGGAGTGGTGCGGGAGATAGAAGATGACGACACTTTCCAACTGCAGAGCGGAATTAGGGTAAGACTTCTAGGGGTGGATGCACCCAATAGAGGAGATGAGGGGACGGAACAAGCGGGAATGGTACTAAGGGAGCTGGTGGGGGATAAACGGGTGTGGCTGGAATATGACAGGTATCAGGATGACAAATACGGGCGGGTGCTGGCCTGGGTGTGGTATAAGTGCGACCCTTCGGCCGGCTCAGGGCAGGGGCCGAAGTTTTTGCCGGCTGACTATATGCATTTGACCTTCAACCGTTCGCGGGAGGGACTGACCGAAAGTCCCGAAGGGTGTAAAAAGGGAAAATTGGTACAAGAGGAACTGGTGAAGCAGGGGGTGGTGTGGGTACGGGGGTATAAGGATAGGGGAGAGCTAAAATATGAGGGGAGATTAATGAATTCAGTGGGTAGTAACAATTGACAGGAATACGGTATTTCTGTTATACTGCAAACAATGAACCAGATTGTGGATAAGGGGGAGATTATAAAGATACAGTCCCGTGGGGTACTGACTATACCCAGTAAATTCAGGGATGAAAACTTTGGCCAGGATAGATTCGTGCGAGTGAGCAAGCTGGGGGGAAAACTGGTTTTGGAGCCCGTAACTATCTTGAGCTATCCCGTACGTAGGTATACAAATAGTGAGGTGGACGAGTTTTTAAAACAGGATGAAGAAGAAACTGAAAGTCTTGTTTAACGCGTCGGTGGTTTTGGCGGGGTTGTATTCACCTTCCGGTGCATCGGGCACTTTGTTGACTTGGGTAAAAAAAGGCATGATTTCCGGAGTGATTTCTGAATTAATATTTGAAGAGGCTGTGCGACACGCTGCCAAAGTCGGAAGGGAGCAGTGGCAGGTGGAAAAGGAATTAATCAATATTTTTAGGGGGATAGCAAATCCACCCGGGGAATACATGGTTAAAAAATATTACGGAAAGGTTACGGATAGGGGTGATGCGCATGTGTTGGCCAGTTATGATGAGGAGAAGTGTGAGACCTTGGTGACGTTGGATAAAAAGCATCTGTTGGTAATACAGGGTAAGATAAAAGGAATTCGGATAATGTCTCCTGGGCAGCTGGTGCGAAGATTAAGAAGAATGGGGAGAGCTGAAATATGAGGAGAGATTAAAAGTTGGCTATAGCTTGGCCGATTTTAGAGGCTAATGGTGCCATATTTTTCTTTGGAGTACAGGGCTTTATTGAAGTGTTTGAGATATTTGGGAGTAATCTGATACATACGGCAATCGGTGATGGTTTTGATCACGTCTTTGATAGTGATATCTTTTTCTTTTCCCGGATTGGTTCGATGCCAGGCCAGTAAAGCTTTGGTATTGGCCACGACGCCTTTGATGGGAGAGATGATACCGGTACCCTGGAGGCCGATTTTGACTGCGGCGGCATTGGGTTGGCCGGAATCGAATATACTAAATGCCACCCGGGAGTTTTTGGCCATTTCCCGGCCATGACGGGAAGCGGGGTCCGTCAAAATAATTAAATTCATCCGATCGTCGACGGCGTAATAAACTGTGGCTACCCAAGGCTGGAAACCGGAGACAGTAGCCAGAGTAAGGATACCGTGATTTTTTAGAAACTCGGTGATATTTGTTTTTATTTGGTCTTTGGATAAACTCACGAATCTTATTATAATCCATGGCTGTTAATAACTCACCCCTTATATTCCCCTCTCTTAATTTAAGAGAGGGGAATGGGTGGTATTGGGATATAATTGGAAAATTAATATGAATAAGTTCCAGTTAATTGGTGGATTGTATCGGGGGGTAGTGAAGCCGGTGTTATTTGCAATTGATGCCGAGACTGTTCATAACCGGATAACCGGGATAGGCGAGGGACTGGAAAATTGTGAATGGGTACTGGAAAAACTGTTGGCTTTTAAATCCGATCGGTTACACAAGCAAGTGCTGGGAGTAGACTTTCCCAATCCAATCGGGCTGGCGGCGGGTTTTGATTGGGACGGACATCTGGCGAAAGTGATAGGTCATGTGGGATTCGGGTTTAATACTGTGGGGACGGTGACAGCCAAGCCGTATTCGGGAAATCTCAAACCAAGGTTGGGCAGATTACCAAAATCACGGTCACTATTTGTGAATAAAGGGTTTATGTCCGAAGGGGCACAGCGCGTAATGGAGAGGCTTGACAGGAAGCGGCTGG
>Ga0075662_103_pt1 | contig 7067 bp, 6 predicted proteins | sample RifGroA1_FD_68407 | JGI IMG/M metagenome (GOLD analysis project Ga0075662, IMG submission 68407) | reverse complement strand
GGAGGTAATGGCCCAGTGGGCCAAAGACTTGGGATTGGGACAAAAAACCGGTGTGGAAATTTACGGGGAGGCGGGGGGGCTGATCCCTGATCCCCAGTGGAAGGAGCTGGAGAAAGGGGAAAAATGGTGGTTGGGAAATACTTACCATATGGCGATCGGGCAGGGAGATATTCTGGTGACACCGGTACAGATGAATTTGGTGACAAATGTAATAGCCAGCGGGGGGAGGAAATGCAGACCGCATTTGATTAATGAATCAATGAACGATGGTCAGTTACCAATGAATGACGCAGTGACACAATGTCCAAATATCAAGATCCCGAAGGAAACCTTGAAATTGATCCGGGAGGGGATGATCGGCGCCTGCAGTCCGGGGGGGACTGCTTTTCCGTTGTTTGATTGGAATGAGGCGGCAATTCAGTCTAAGTCTAAGTCTCTGTATGCAGACCGTGGGGATCAACAATTACCGGTGATTGCCTGCAAGACCGGAACGGCGGAGTATGTAGCTGCGGACGGGAGAGTCCTGGCACACGGGTGGCTGACAGCGTTTGTTCCGGCGGATGACCCGCAGATTTCGGTGACTGTGGTGGTGGAAGGAGGGGGGGAGGGTTCAAATGTGGCGGCACCGATAGTACGCAAAATTCTGGCGAAGTATTTTAGCGTTGAAGACAGCTATCCGTATTCGGCTATTCCTCAGGAAGTGGGGGAATAATTTTGCAATATTAAACGGTCGTGAGAAATGATAAATTGATGTATGGGGAAGAGAAGAATAACAGCGAGCGGCCTTCTAAGATTAATAAGTGATTTGGGAGATGAGCTATGGCACGATACCAAAGCGGAAGCATACAGGAAAGCTTATGGACCCAAAAAAGTATTCAGCCTGGATGATTATTTCCCTTCGGTGGTAGAAAAAGTAACTGGTAACTTAATGCGCAAAGGTTATGTGGAGAAAGTGGAGGCTCCAGAGGGGATAGTGATTAAGTTGACGGATAAAGGGAGACAAAAACTGCTGTTTTTTAATTTAGGGGAGATACAACCTAAGGAGTCTGTTAAATGGGACGGAAAGTGGAGAATGGTATTTTTTGATGTGGCCGAGACAGACAGGGATAAAAGAGATTCATTAAGAGGGTATTTAAAAAAGTTGGGATTAAAGCAGATGCAGGAGAGCGTATGGATATCACCGTATGATATAGGGAATGAGGTGAGGTATTTACGGGAGTTATTGGAAATTCCACACTCGGTAAAATTGGGAGTTTTAGATGAAATAGAGAATGCGGAGGATTTAAGGAAGTGGTTTAAATTGGATTGATTTTTATTATTTATTACGACCGTGAGAAGGGGAAAATTATTGGAAGTAGATGATTGGGTTTAGGCCAGGCGGCGGTGAAGGAAGAGACCGGAGGTGGTTAGTAGGAAACCAAGGCTGAGGAAAGCCAAGGTGGGAGCGACAGCACCGGCGGTGGGCGTATCCGAGGTCTTAAGCTCCCCTATACCTTCGGGTGCAGGGCCGATGGTAAGAGTGAAATCGGCAAAGTTTGATCCGCCTGCGGCAAAGACGACAGTATGGTCACCTTCGGATAAAGATACCGGGTGGCTCCAATTGCCGGATGCGTCAGCGACGGCCGTGGCGGCAGATCCGTCAATGGTGGCGGTGACGGTTTCCCCTGCCGGAGCGATACCTGAAAAGGTGAGAGTGCCGTTGGTATACCAGAGGTGGCGGAAAGTAGCGCCGGTAGTGTTGAGACTGCCGACAGCGGTCAGCTGGTAAGCGGAGGCTGAAGTGCGGGCAGGACTAGCAGAAGCAAACACCAGTAAAACAAAAAGAACCAGCAGGATTCGGATAGCCATGAAACTAGTTAATAGTAGTTATTTCAAAGTTGCCTGTCAAGATAGTCTTTGGTTTAATGATACAATGCCGGGAATGAATTTGGTGATTGTGGAATCGCCCACCAAAGCTAGGACATTGGGAAAATACCTGGGAGAGGAGTATAACGTGGAGGCCAGTTACGGGCATGTACGGGATCTGCCGGAAAAGCGGATGGGGGTGGTCATTACCTCCCCGGAAAACGAAGATGCCCCAGGTTGGCATTTCGAACCGGAGTATGTCCAGACCGGAAAACAGAAAGGGAGGATGGAGGAGATCCGGAAACTGGCTGAGAAATCAGACCGGGTGTACCTGGCGACTGACCCGGATCGGGAAGGAGAAGCGATCGCCTGGCATGTAGTCATGCTTCTAAATTCAAAAATCAAAGGTCAAAATTCAAATCAAATTCCAAATTCAAATTTTAAAAGGATTGTTTTCCATGAGATTACGGAGAGTGCGGTTCAGGAGGCTCTTTCTCATCCGGGGCAAATTAATATGCGGTTAGTAGAAGCCCAGCAGGCTCGGCGGGTGGTGGACAGACTGGTGGGATATAAGCTGTCGCCGCTTTTGTGGAGAAAGGTGCGGCGGGGGTTATCGGCCGGGAGGGTGCAGAGTGTGGCGGTCCGACTGGTAGTGGAAAGAGAGAGGGAGATTGCAGCTTTTATTCCAGAAGAATATTGGATAATTATGGTAAAGCTGCATAATTTTCAATTTTCAATTTTCAATGTTCAATTAGTTGAAAAAAATGAAGAAAAGTTAAAAATTACAAATGGCCAGGAGGCGGGAATTGCAGAACAGGATTTAAGAAAGGCAGAGTATACAGTGGATGGGGTGGAAAAAAAAGACTTCCGCAGGTCCCCGCCGGCGCCATTTACTACTTCGACACTACAGCAAGCGGCAGCTAACCGGATAGGGTGGTCGGCCAAGAGGACGATGCAGGTGGCGCAGGCATTGTACGAGCAAGGGTATATTACTTACCATAGAACGGATTCGACGAACCTGGCGGTGGAAGCGTTGAGATCCGCGGCCAGGTTTATCGGGAATGAATACGGAAGCGAATACGCCTTGAAAATTCCCCGGATGTACAAGACGAAAAGCAAGTTGTCCCAAGAAGCCCATGAGGCTATCAGGCCAACTAAAGTTGACACAGTGCCGGATTCCCAGGGTTTGGGGCTTAATAGGGATGAGGCGAGGCTGTACGAGATGGTTTGGAAAAGATTTGTGGCTTGTCAAATGGCGGAGACGAGGGGAGTAAGTGTAAGAGTAAGTGTAAGTGGTAAGGCTGGGGGCGCGGTATATGGATTGGAGGCGAAGGGGGAAACAATAAGTTTCGAGGGGTGGCTCCGGTTGTATAAGTCAAATTCAAAGTTCAAAGATCAAAATTCAAGTGAAGTAAACGGAGAGAACGAAGCGACGGTGGACGAGAGGATTCCGGAGGTGAGTGAGGGGGAGAAATTGGAGTTTGTGGATATTAAATCCGAGCAAAAGTTTACCTTGCCGCCAGCCAGGTATAGTGATGCATCTCTTATCAAAACCCTGGAGGAAAAGGGGATCGGCCGGCCGAGTACATATGCGCCGACTTTATCGACGATCCAAGAACGGCAGTATGTGGAGAAGGTCGAAAAGAGATTTCACCCAACAGCCCTGGGGGTAGCGGTGAACGATTTTTTAGCGGACAATTTTGCAAACATAATTGATTACGGTTTTACGGCTAAAATGGAGGATGAACTGGATGCGATTGCGGTTGGGGAAAGAGAATGGCAGCCGGTGGTCGGGGAATTTTACGAGCCGTTTGCAGCCAAGCTGGGAACGGTGACGGAGACGGCGGCTAGGGTGAAAGTAGAAGTGGAGACGACGGGGGAAAAGTGTCCGACCTGTAATGAGGGCGAAGTAATTATTAGAATTGGTAAATTTGGAAGATTTTTGGCATGTAGCAGATTTCCGGATTGCGCTTACAAAGCTAATTATCAAAAGAAAACCGGACAAAAATGCGAAAAATGTAAAATCGGGGATGTGATTTTGCGAAAAACCCGCTCCGGGCGGACTTTTTATGGTTGCAGCAATTATCCGAAGTGTGATTTTGCAAGTTGGACTAAGCCGAAGGCTTGAGATTTGAGGCTCTTGGTTTAAAATGGTTTGAGTATGAGTGGAGCTGTTGAGTTTATTAATGAGTTGGCTGGGGCATTCGCCTCCCACAGGAGAGTAGAGGGTTATGATGATGGCAGGGTAGTGGATGTATCAAAGTATGAAGAGGGGATTTTGAGTGATTTAGAGTGTATTAAAAAATCAAGAGGCAATATTCCTAAGCTAATTTCTCCAGATAGAGCTTTTTTTGGGGGAGCAAATAGGAAACAAATTTTTGATTCATGGGGACTGAGACTTTTACACGGCCATATTCCTGTTGATTACTACCTTGATGAATACTTAAATCCTGGCGAGGACGATCCGTACCGGGAAGTGAGGTTGAGAATGGAAATGGTTCATCTAAAGCCGGGGGAGAAATATGTCTTGAAATCAGAAATTGGATTTTCTGTAATATTTTCTGGAAAGTTTGAAGTGGGAGGCGAAAAGACCCGCGAGAAGCTTGCGGAAGATCAACTTTTTGTGGGCCCCTTGCGCACTCGGGATGGATTAAAGAATGTGGGTAATGGAGATGGAAATATTTTGGTTATCAAGCTGGATAAGCGCACGAAAGGTAAGTTTGAGCTTGCCCCTGGCAGGGCAGTAGTAAGTATTTCGGAGTGGATGAGGAGGGTTTATGAGGGCGAGAAAGACAGAGAACCGGGGATTATGCGTCAATCTAATGCACAAAAGATTTGGTTTGCAGGTCCCAGATCTAATGAAGGAGCTGGTAAAATTAAGGGGGTGGCCATAGGAGCTATGTGCGAGCCACATGTGCATTTAGAGGATTTCCTGGTTGCCCATCCATTCTCTTCTCAAGTTGTTGTTAGTCTTCCTACGGATTTGAGTAGTGGTGATATCCACCCAATTTTTTCTTCAAGTGTAAACCCAACACAAAGGGATGTATTACCGGATTTTACCGCTTGGGTTTCTGGTGGGAGGGCTCATGGATCGGGTAATTATTTGAAGGAGCCTTATGTTGACCCTTATGCGACAAGTACCTGGGCGGGAGAACTTATGAGGCGTCTTGAGAAAAAGGGAGTAAAAGTACACGATGCCCAGCCGGAGCTAGATTCGGATATCGCCGTTATGCGAGCAACAAGGGAGCCAAGGCCGGGCCTAGCTGATCCAAGGGATTGCAATTCTGAGTAAGTTGTTGCCAGATGGACTAAGCCGAAATAATATGGTAAAAGATTTAGAATGATGTTGAGCGATTGGGATATTAGGGAAAAAATTAAGAAGAAGGAGGTACAAATATGAGTGGCGTTGAGGCACGAAATTGGCGAGACTTATATGGATTTCTTCCAGATTGGGCTATTGTTAACATGATCAGGGAAGAGATTATCGGTATAGACCCTCTCAACGGTAGATGGGAAGAAGATATGGGTACTGTATCTGTTGATTTTCATTTAGGTAAGAGAGTGCGTACTTCCAAGAGTACCGACTCAATTGATGTGAAGGTAGGTGTAAAATCAGGAGAATATGACCTAGTTGAATTGTCAAAAGGAGATGTCTATATATTTTCTCCAACTGTATTGGCTATAGCAGAAGTGCAGGAACACCTAACGTTGCCAAACGATGTGATTGCTTTTGTGGAGGGTAAAAGTAGTTTAGCCAGGCTTGGCCTAGTGGTTCATTTAACTGCGGGAAGATTTGATCCGGGATGGGACGGCACGCCCGTGATGGAATTTTTAAATAATGGTTCTCGTGAAATTATAGTTCCCTACGGTTGGCCAATATGCGCCTTTACATTCTATAGAATGATGTCAAATGTTGACAGACCATATAGCAGGCGAGGAAGATACTTTGGAGTTAATGACATACACAGTTTAGTGCAGAAAGAAGGGATAAATGGCGAGCGACTCGTCGGAAACAAAAAGAAAAGTATTTGACGGTACCTTAAAGCCTCATTATTATGCTCCTAGGTTGACAGTGGGGCGGGGAGAAGCAGGAGTAGCTCTTTGTACTTTATGGACACTAGAAACAGTACTAGCCAGAGTGTTGTCTGAGAGTGATTTTGGACTAAGGGGACCGCTTTTTTCCTTGCGTGGGGCTGAATATGTTGTGAGAAACTGTTTAGCAAATCCTGTCATTAGAGCCATTGTGGTCGCTGGATCCATTATCGGATTGGAGAACGAACACGGCAAACCCTTAGTTTTTTTTGATCCTAATCTTCCCGTAAGTGCGATAGATGTATTTAGGGAAAATGTTCAAATAATTGATTTAAGGGGTGAAAGAGACTGGCGAAGAGTAGTTGCCAAAATGCGGGAGATGAAGGTGGGTAAACCTTATTCTGTCGAAAGAGTTTACTATCCCGAGAGTCTTCCTGCCGCTAATCTACTTCCTTCTGAAAGACATGGAATGCGGGTGGAAAGAGAATCTATTGCCCATGCATGGCTTGACGCAATATTTCATATAAGAAAGTTTGGGGTTGTTAAACCTAGCGACAAAGGCAGAGATCTTCAGGAACTACCCAGTCTTCATGTGGTTTCGAACGAAAAAATCGATGGAATTCTGGACAGAATTCCCAGATGGCTACCCGTTACTCAAAAAGGCATAGAAAACTACTTACCCGTAATGCTAAGTGGCAAACCTCGGGAAGGAGTTGATGTTGCTTATACCTATGGCATGCAGTTTCAAAACTATAATGGCTTGGATCAATTAGCCGAAATAGTTACGTTGATGAAGACTGAGTGGTATACAAAAAGAGCGGTGGCTATAACATGGGAATTACCTGACCATCTTACCAATCAGATTGATTCAGCCCCCTGCGTGGTTGATTTAATGTTTTTAATTCAAGATGATAAGCTTTTAATGACTGCCCATTTTAGGAGCCACGATATGTTCAGAGCATGGCTTGAAAATGTATACGGACTGAGATTCTTGCAGTCAGAAATGGCACAAAAAATTGGAGTTGGATTGGGTAAGCTAGAGGTGATATCAAACTCTGCTCATTTGTGGCAAGATATTGTCCCGGACGCGGATAGGGTTATTGCAGAACAATATCCCGCCCTTGTTTCTTCGTGGAGAGAAGACCCGAGAGGAAACTTTTTGATTACTGTTGAAGGCGGCCAAATTGTAA
>Ga0075662_146_pt1 | contig 7699 bp, 8 predicted proteins | sample RifGroA1_FD_68407 | JGI IMG/M metagenome (GOLD analysis project Ga0075662, IMG submission 68407) | reverse complement strand
CTACCACTGCCACCCCTACAGTCGCCCCCGCCCCACCCGCAACTCAAACTATTCTTTTCCCTTTTATTAGAAACAATGAAATCTGGCTAAGATTCGCTGATGGATCTTCAAATCAAATTACCCGCACTGGAGAAACCATCTACGCCTTCGACTATCATCCCGGAGCCAATCTCCTGGTCTTCGCCCACGGCAAAAAAGAGTTAAATCCCAATTACTATCCCATTTTTCAGCCCGAAAAGGTTGACCTTCTGGACCTGTCACGGTCTTTATCCCCCCAAACAATTTACACTCTTGCCTACCAGCCGACTCCCAATTCGGACTACGTCCTCCAAATCCGGGACGTCAAAATTTCTCCCGACGGTAACTTTGTAGTCATCACCACCAGCGACAGCCTCTACCGCTACAATATCTCCACCCGCCAGACGGAGACCCTATATTCCCAGCCTGTGAAAGCCGACCAGCGTTTCCCTATATTTTCTTACCTTCGTCCGCTCTGTACCGCATCCTGCGATGAAATAATCATCACCCGGGGTTTCTATGAAGGTTCCGATCAGGTTCTTCTCAACTCCCAAAACCAAAAAATTACAGACCTGGATTTTGAGTCATACGCCTCCGGCAAAGTCGTCGCTTCTTTTATAGACATCGACAAATCTTTAGCTTACGAGTTTACCGGTTCGGCCGACTCCCAATTCAGCCAGGTTACCAAGCTGTTTTTCTTCAATCCGGTCTCCCAAACTTCTACCCCCATCACCACTTTCCCCGGTACGCTTTATAGACTGGTTCTCGCCGGTCCAGCCACTGCTTATGCTCTTGTTAGTAATGAAATCCCCCGGGTTACTACTGCCACCAACAAAGCTACATATCGCCGTTATTTCTCAATCGTCCAAATCGATCTTGCCACGAGTAAAATTAGCGATCTGCTCAAATTTGACGAACAAGAAATCCGAACCGAAAAAGGCTATATATCCAACCGCCCCGGCAATCTCGTCCTTTCCCCCGACTCTACCAAACTTTATTACTCCGACTACCGCGGTATCTACGAGCTGGACCTCAATAACCCATCCTCGCCCCAACTCATCGAACCCTCCGCTCAAATTACTCCTTTAGACCGATAAGTTTCCTGCTACCCCTTTACTTATCTCTTTCCTTATTATAAAATACTTTGGAAAATAAGAAGAATAAATGACCGAAACTGTATCCGCCACAATTCACAACTGCACCGCACATAATCCAGACATTAAAGATTACCTCCAACGAATTTGTTCGGTTCTTGGAGGTGTAGTTTATGGAGTTGCTTATACAAACATTAGGGATAATCCGTTTCATTCTTTTATCTGCAACCAAACCGATTGTAAATTTCACAAACCCGACGCTCAAGCTACAGGTACTCGTACCACATAACCACCTTTTTCCCTTGCTTTAGCTTCATAAAACAGGTAATATATTTTCATCCGGGGAAACCCGGACTTTAATGTTTTTTTACTAGTCTATGCCCGACGAACCCGAAATAACCCCTTCTCCCATCGGCAAAATCCTCCCCACGGAGATTACGACGGAGATGCAGAAAAACTTCCTGGATTACGCCATGTCCGTCATTGTCGCCCGGGCTTTGCCCGACGTTAGGGATGGTCTCAAACCCGTCCATCGCCGCATTCTCTATGCCTGCCATGATATGGGTCTTCGGCCCGGAGGCAAACACAGCAAATCCGCCAAAATTGTCGGTGAAGTTTTAGGTAAATACCATCCTCACGGCGACGTCCCAGTCTATGACGCCCTGGTCCGTCTCGCCCAGGAATTCTCCATGAGATATCCCCTGATAGACGGTCAGGGTAATTTCGGCTCTATTGACGGCGATTCTCCCGCCGCCATGCGTTACACCGAAGCCAAACTGGCCCGCATCTCAGAGGAAATGCTGGTGGATATCGAAAAAGAAACAGTGGACACCACCGACAATTTTGACGGTACTCTCAAAGAGCCGGTATTCCTGCCTGCCAAACTTCCCAACCTGCTCCTGGCCGGGTCGGAAGGAATCGCCGTCGGCATGGCCACCAAAATCCCGCCTCACAATCTTTCCGAGGTCCTCGATGCCATCGTGTATCTTGTCGATCACCCGCAAGCCACAGTCGAGGAACTGATGCAGTTTATCAAAGGCCCGGACTTCCCGACTTACGGGGCTATTTATGACACTAAAGCCATCGCCGAAATTTACACTACCGGCCGGGGCCGGATTGTCGTCCGGGGCAAAGCCGAAATAGAAGAAGCCAAGTCCGGCAAAATTCAAATCATCATTACCGAACTGCCATACCAGGTCAACAAAGCCGAATTAGTCGCCCGTATCGCCGACCTCGTCCACGCCAAAAAAATCGATGGTATTTCTGATCTGCGTGACGAGTCAGACCGGGACGGCATCAGAGTCGCAATCGACTTAAAGCGTGACGCCAAGCCCAAAGCTATTTTAAACAACATCTACAAACACACCGCACTTCAAACCACATTCCCCGCCAACTTTGTCGCTCTCGTCGACGGCACTCCGCAAACCCTGGGCCTCAAACAAATTCTTACAGAATATGTCAAGCACCGCCAGCTGGTTATTACCAGGAGAAGTGAATACGATCTGCGCCAGGCGCGCGCCCGGGCTCATATTTTGGAAGGACTCAAAATCGCCCTCGATCATCTCGACGCAGTCATAAAAACCATCCGGGAATCCAAAGACGCAGACACCGCCAAAGCCAATTTGATGACCCGTTTCGGTCTCACCGAAATTCAGGCTGTCGCAATTTTAGACATGCAGCTGCGCCGCCTGGCCGCTTTAGAACGTCAAAAAATCGAGGATGAGTACAAACAGGTCCTGACGCAAATCGCTTTCCTTGAAGACCTCTTGTCACACACGGAGAAAATTCTGGGAGTAATTAAAGACGAGTCTATCGCTCTCAAAGAGAAATTCGGCGATGATCGCCGCACCCGGGTCTACAAACTGGGTATTGGCGACTTCCGGGAGGAAGACCTGATCCCTTCGGAAGATACTGTCGTCACTGTTACCGCCACCGGCTACATCAAACGCCAAAACCCCTCAGTTTTTAGAACCCAGCACCGGGGAGGCAAGGGTGTCACCGGCCAAACCGTCAAAGAAGAAGACGAGATTTCTCATATCTTAACTGCCAACACCCACGACGACATCCTCTTTTTCACCAACCTCGGACGGGTTTTCAAGGTCAAGGCCTACGACCTCCCCGAAGGCAGCCGCCAGGCCAAAGCGCAGGCTGTTGTCAATCTCATCAACCTCGGTTCCGATGAAAAACTCCAAACCATCCTCGCCCTGGGTAAAGGCGAGGTCAAGTTCCTGTTAATGGCTACCCAAAAAGGAACTATCAAAAAGAGCAAGATCGCCGACTTTGACCATATCCGCACCTCCGGAATCATTGCCGTCAAGCTCGAACCCGGGGATAGTTTACAATGGGTCAAACCCACCACCGGCTCGGACCAAATTTTACTCGTCTCTTATGCCGGCAAGTCCATCCGCTTCCGCGAAGAAGACCGTCCGTCCCACGGCCCGGGATACCATGGGTGTCCGCGGCATCGACCTCAAATCCGGTGACTACGTCGTCGGCATGGAAGTATTTCCGGGAAAGAAAGAGGCCCCGACAGACAAGCGCCGCAAAACCTTCGAAGACGTGCTGATCATTACCGAAAAAGGCTTGGGTAAGCGCACTTCTGTCAAGGCTTGGCCACTGCAAAAGCGGGGAGGTCAGGGTGTCAAGGCCGCCAGTCTCGCCGCTAAAACCGGCCTGATTGTTTCTTGTATCGGGGTCGATGAAAATGTGGACCAGGTCGTTTTAACCAGCCGTACCGCCCAGATTATCAAGCTTCCCCTGAAAAATATTCCCCGATTAGGCCGCGACACCCAAGGAGTAATTCTTATGCGCTTTAGTCAAAAAGGCGACTCTGTCGCCGCCGTCACCTGTCTGGAAAAGGAACCAGATTAAAATAACATATGTTTGAATACCAATCTCTATTAGACATTCCAGTACGTCGTACAAAAAGAGTACCCCAACAATTTACTGGTTCCGAACTGGCTGCTATAAGCCTTTTAGATTCTGCGGTAAATTATCAGTTGGATAGGATAGACCTTCAAAGGCTTGAGCAATCAGTAAACCACCCAATTGCTATTAAGGGCATGTATGGTAGTCACATGTCTCCACAAGAAATTATTCAATGGGCACAAAACCTCTGGAATGAGGATGAAGGTGTGGAACCTGAGGAACAATACTTATGGGCAATCCGGGGTAAAACAAATCACCCCGTACCGGAAGATAGGGGTGAAATTGTAGGATTTGTAACTGCCTATACCCTCTCCAAAGGTACAATTTCCAGAATGAAGAAAAACGGCACCCTCGAGTCTGCAATACATATTGCACACTCCGACGCATCATTAACCAAAAACCCACCGTTTACGAAATAAGCTGGAACAAAAACCAGACAATAGTTGAAGGAAAAAATTCCAGAAGAATAAGAGCTCTCACTGGAATCGTGTCCAGTGCCGTACGCCAGGTGGTAGTTCAAATTGGCGCCATGCAAACAGAAGTCGACTCTACAGCAGATACACTACACACCGGCTCTGCTTTTCCATCACCAATAATAATAGCTTTTATCAAGGGCGATCCCGATTCAATACGTGTAGCCAAAAAGTCAGGTTTCAGATATGTAGGAATAGTTAAATACCACGGTAATGAGAAAAAAGACAGTGAAGTCTGGGTTGCGGACTGGAAACAAGTCAGTGGATTATTAAAAAAATAGTTTGTAATTCAAGCCAGCGACACTGTCGCCGCCGTCACCTACCTGGAAAAAGATACCCACCCTCAAGCCTGATTCTTATTCCTATTGGGTATGTGTTACAATTTTTTTAATGTTTAGACGGGTTGTAAACACAACAGGTCTCTATCTTCTTCTTACATCTGTTTGGTATTTACTTTTGCGTATTTTCCTTTCCAGTTTTTCTATGGAATGCCTATGCCTGCCAAACTTTAACTTAAATAGCTGTCCCTACTATAGAAAATTACTTTTGTTCAAAGTATCCTGTGAATGCTTTGAATGCGTCTCTGCATCAGCAGTATTCCACCAATACCTACTGACCCTCATCCCACCATTAGTACTTTTAATCATCATCCTAACCATTAAATACTTTAGATATCTCCAATTATCCAATTTTTATTCCCGACTGTTTCTATTTCTAGCTCTCTGGCTGCTTGGTCCAATACTCGCAATAGTAATGCTATTTATTAGCCTGGAATTGTTCTCCGAACAAACATCTGCATTTCCAGCAGTAGTATCTGCAATTAGCTTATTTTTCATCTACTTAATCTGCCTGAATTTTTACAACCGCCATCAGCTATTCAATGTCTCCCGAAAATTAAACATCCTAATCTTTACCTTTCTTTTCTTCATATCCCCACCACTTTTCATTATCTATGAAATGTTCATATTATTCTTCCTTATGGGATTTTCCTAAAAAGACCGGTTGACATCCCAAACGCTCCTGGTGTTAATATCACTTCATGCCGGTTTATAAAAATTCCTCATCCCTTCCCGCTGAAGATCAATTCAAAATCATACGGGACCAGCTAGACGATATATCCTGGAAGATTACTACGATTTCTACAAAACAGCGTCTGCATGACGATACTCTCAAAGTAATTAGAATTGATTTAAAAGACCTGATGATAGCATCTCGGAAACAAGATCAAAAATTCGACAAATGGAGAAATGAAATCCACGACCTGATCGATAAGGGTTTCACTACCAAGGCTGCAAAATTAGATCGGGTAGAAAAACTAGAAACCAGCGTATACAATACTAGCTGATATGAACTCCTGGTGGGTCAAAATTATTGTCATATTCGCAGCCGTCTTTATCTTTGTTAAATTTGCTCCCGGCATACCGGTCACTTCGGTAGTCACCCAGAAACAGGACTTATTCACTGTTTCCGGCGTTGGCAAAGTTACGGTCGTCCCCGACACCGGCATCGTCGATCTGGGCATAAATCTCACCCGGGGAACCGTCAAAACTGCTCAAACCGAAGTCAACCGCGTAATGAATACCATTACTGACAATCTGAAAAAAATGGGGATTGACGGCAAAGACATCAAGACCGAAAACTACTCCGTCTATCCCAAATACGACTACACTGCCGGTACCAGCCGTGTCACTGGTTATCGCGTCTCTGCCAGCTTAAAAGTCACCGTCAGAGAATTGGACAAGCTTAACCAGGTTATCGATACCGCCACCGCTGACGGAGCCAATACCGTAAGCGGCATTCAGCTGACAGTCGACGACAAACGGCGTGAGGAGCTTATGCAGCAAGCCCGCAACGAAGCTGTCAAACGGGCCAAGTCCAAAGCCGACAGCTTAAGCCGCGCCGCCGGTATCTCACTCGGTCGTATCATCAATATTCAGGAAAGCGGTACACCCGGCCCGGAACCTGTCTTTTTGGCTTTAGACAAAGCCGGTCGGGGTGGAGGAGGGGAGACCCAAATCCAGCCCGGTTCTACAGACATTGTATCCAACATCACTCTTACGTACGAAACCCGCTAATATACCCCCGTGAAGATACTTGCATTTCTTTTATGGACTGGTTTAATTCTTGTGATTTATTTTAATCACCTCTTCTGCCAGGCCGGGATATGTTTATATTAGCCCTTCTCATCGGATTATATTCATACTCCATATTCTTCTTAGGACTTGCTCATCAATTATTTAAACCCCAGTTATCAGTCATTAGTATATTACTATTACTATTCACTGTTTACATTTCACTCTCTTATAGACCGGTTTTATTAATTAAATTATTCGTTAATAAATTATACAGACTAAATAAAATAGGAACCGTATTTTTATTTTTTTTAATCGCCCAATTGTTAATCAACCTCATCGGCTCACTCGGTCCGGAATTGAGTTTTGACGCTCTCTGGTATCACCTGACATTACCTAAAATGTGGCTCTCCCAAGGTCACTTGAGCTTCTACCCTGGCTCCGTTTTCAAGTATTCCGCTATGCCCATGCTTACCGAAATGTTATATCTTCCGGCGCTGGCGTTAGGTTCGGAAGTTTTGGCCAAATTCATCCACTATTTATTCGGAATCCTCACTCTTATCGTCACCTTCAAATTATCCCGAAAATATCTTTCCATTCACTATTCGCTATTAACAATTACAATTCTTTCATCAAATCTGGTTTTTTCCTGGCTGCAAATTACTGCCAACATCGACCTGGCTCGGACTTTTTTCGAAACCCTGGCTTTATATTTATTCCTGGATAAGAAAATTTATAAAAGTGCTGTTTCCCTCGGTCTGGCCGCCTCGACCAAACTTTTAGCCCTCGGCTCTCTCCCCATTTACTGGATACTGGCTTGGCGTCAAAAAATATCTTTTAAATATCCTATTTACTATTCACTATTAACAATCACAATTCTTTCCCCCTGGCTTCTCCGTTCATATTTGGTCACCGGCAATCCGGTTTATCCTTTTCTCTCACCTCTATATACCGACACCCGGATATCATTAAATCCTACAGACCTCTGGACCGTCTTCACTCGGTCCGCCGACCCGGTAAATCCCGTTTACATAATTTCCGCACCTTTTATTTTATTTTTTCTGATCCGCCAAAATCGGAGTAGGGGAGTGGCAAATTTAGGAATTTACACCGG
>Ga0075662_122_pt1 | contig 10408 bp, 10 predicted proteins | sample RifGroA1_FD_68407 | JGI IMG/M metagenome (GOLD analysis project Ga0075662, IMG submission 68407) | reverse complement strand
GTCCGGGCAGTCATCCTTACTTACTCATCGTATCACACCTCCGAGGTGTGAAGGCCAAATGTATGAAATTATTCATATTATATAATATGAATATGGATCCGTTGACTAGGTTATTTACGAGAGCGGCTCATGGACTGGGTATATATCCTCACGAGGGGAAAAAAGTTGTTTATATTAGAGACGGCGAGCTTTTTGAGGGTGAAGTGATAGGTCAGTCCGCATTTTGCGGACATACAAAATTGAAGGATGTCACCGAGGAGACACTACTGGGAATTTTGGTTGAAGCGGCTAATGCATTGAACGTTGCCCCAAGGAAGATTGAAGCAAGATTGGCTGCGGGTGATAAAGTAATATATCGACGGGATAGAGAAATTGTTTAGAAAAAGTAAACAAACGTGATCAAGTGGTCATTTTCAAATAAACTTCCCTTAATAGCTTCGCGTCGTCCAAGGCATTGTGTTCGCGGTATTTTGAAGCATCGATGCCGATTTGTTTAAAAAAATTCTTCTTATCCTTGGGGAAATATGCCTCCGGGTCTATCCCATACCCAAATAAAATTGAGCCAAAGTCGATGGGTATCCAAAAGAAAGGTTTTTCTACATTACCGAAGAGTTTGTAAGTATAAATAACGTCATATTGGTTAACATAGGCCATAATATACGGCTTGGTGTTGCCAACAAACTCTTTCACTTTTTCAATCGCTTGTTTACGGCTAACTTTTACAGCCGTCAAGCTAGGAATAATATTTTCTACCACCCAAGGATCGGCCGGGCCTGTGTACTCCAGTTCGAGATAAAGTCCATCCCCGTTCATCTTTACCAGATCTATTGATAATATTTCACCTTGATAAGGATTAAGGCTGGAAAACTCCGTATCCAAAAAAACAATGTTGTCCGAATAAGGGGTAAACTTTCCTTTTTTGGGAAGTTTTTCGGGAACTAATTGGGGTAGTGGTATTTTTTTAATAGTTTATTTATTTGACTGTTTGGCTAAGTCCAGCAATAACATGTCTTTTTAATATTTGAGGATCAATTTTGATATCTAATATGGTCTCTAGTACAACCAGTCCCTGGTAAGTAAACATATCCCATCCAGTCGCATTCTTCTTCTTTAGCTTTCTGGCTATCGTTATTAAGTTTGTGTCTTCTGTTTCGAATGTAACGTCCGATACAGCGTTAAAGTTTCTGACCACTTTTTCAGTGAATATATTATCCACTACGCTACCTCCCAAGTGAGTAGCATTAATCAGAACGTCACCTCTTATACTGCTAATATCTTTGATCTCTCCAACTTCTTTTACAAAATTATACTTATTAAATTCTTCAAGTTTGGAAATTGTTCGATTTAAAACAATAACACTTTTAGGTAAATTCGCAAGCTTCGATATTTCTGATAATAAAGATTTCACAACGTTACCAGCCCCAACAATTACAAGTTCTTTACCTGCTACAGAAGTAACTGATTGAACCGAGAGCAATTGGCCCTTACCACCCTGATAATAGCCCTTAAGCTTCCCGTTTTCATTTTTTATAAACCCTACCCGATTGACTATCCTAGATGATTCATCATGCTCATCAACCAGTTTTGCAAAATCAGCATCAGTTTCAAATCCAACTGTAACAGCACCAGAGAAATTAAGATTTTTTATTCCGTCTACAAGAGGTTTGGGGTCAGAATTATAAAAAAGCAGGAACACTGCATTAATACCAGCTTCTTCGAAAAATGGGTTATAAATATTTAATGCACGAGGACTGAGCTGTTTGTGCAACCGGGCAATTACTTTAGTATTACCATCATTTATCATTTAAGTAAGTTAAATTATATACCATGTGGTTACGGGTGATTATTGGGAACTGGACCAGCATGACTGGATGTTGAAGTGCGAAGTGGTGAATTAAAAAAGGGCTGAATAAAGCTTTTGGGTCTGGGATGATAATTGCGATTGAAATGATTTAACATGCAGGCTGGTTGTTTCGTCCCGCAGAGCGGGATTACTACCGAACCTATTTAAAAACACTCAGGGAGCGTGTTTCACCTGCAGGTTGAATTCCTCCTTCACTTTTTCATCAAGATATATCTTCACCAAGGACTGATACGGAACATCCTTTTTGTTGGCGATCATTTTAAGCGATGAGAGCATGCTATCCGGGACTCGGATAGTTATCACTTTTGTCGATGGCTTTAAATTTGGGAGGGATGGGCTTACTATGGCCCGATTTATATCGAAATAGTCTGTGGTATCGTACGTTGCCCAAAAATCGGCCTCCTCATCCTCATTTTTAAATTTAGGAATCGTCTTTAGCTTTTTCATTAATTATCACCTCCCGCTAAATGGAATTCTTTTTCTTCCTTCCGTTTTAGGTCTCTAGCAGAAATAACCCGAATATTGTTGTTCCTAATAGTAAATATGAGACACAAAACTCTCCTTTTGTTTGTCTGGCCGTAAACACGAAACCTCTTTTCTGCTTGGGAATGTGTTTCGTCAGGATTAAGAATCAAAGGTTTGTTGAAAAATACAGCTTCGCATTCCCTGTGGTTAACTTTGTGTTTTTTAATGTGCTCGAGATTTCCACTGTCCCATTTGAACCCAGATAATTTAGACAGATCAAAAGCCATTTATGTATTTAATGATACAATACAGGATATTTGCTGTCAATATCCTCAACTTGCCTCGGTTTGCATAGCTAGCCGCGTGGGGCATATACTCAAAAACCCTCGTAAGCAGCCTGCAAATTCAAGCGAAGCTTTCGCTTTGCGAGCGACTTTGTTGGTTATAGCCCTAATTCGGATAGTGGCATTTCTTGAAATGCTAGTTGAATAAGGTACCTCACAGGAATTAACTTTTTGTGGTTATTTTGACTAGTGATTCGCTTAACGCTCTTCCTATTAGATTTTCTAATTTCTCGTAGTTGCTATCGTCGGCTGAATACATGGCTTCTAGGTATTTCTTTCTATCTAGGCCTGTATCAGCTTTTATTTCAACCGGGGGTAAATTTAATTTTAGTAAAATTAAGATGGTAAGCATGCGAGCTACACGACCATTGTAGTCTTGGAATGGATGAATCCAAACGAAACGGTGTTGGAACCAAGCCAAGAGTTCTACTACTTTGTTGATAAAATTTTCATCTTGAGTAATAAGGTGCTTGAGTCTTTCTTGTAAATCTGCACATAAATTTGCTATTAACTCGGGAATTTGGTGAGGTAAGACCGCTTCTTTTCCTGAAAATTCAACCCTTATTTTACGATACTTTCCTGCCCAGCTGGGAAATATCCAGCCGAAAGCTTCTTTATGGATAACTAGAATTAAATCGGGAGTAATTTCCTTTTTGAATATTTTGGCAACTAGCTCAAGTCCCTTCTTGGTTCCTTCAAGCTCTATGTGCAGAAGTTTAGATCTGGGGATGATTCCAAACGCTGTTTCTCTATAAGTGGTGGCTCCTTTTGGCTTAGTTGATATCTTTTTCATCCAAAAATTGATTTTACTATTTTTCTGGTTACCGGTTCACCTTCTAATTTAGTTGTCCGAAAAATAATTTCGGGCATAAATGAACGCAAAAAATCCAAGACCCTTTTTTGTTCTTTAGACCTTTTTTGATATTTTAGATAGTTTCTTTTGAGGTTTTTCTTCATAACGAAATTATATCATCAGAGGTGTAATATATGGACAAATTGGAAAAGAGAGCTGTTAAAAACGAGCTGGCTGAGTCACATAGTCTCTAATTCGGATAGTGGCATTTCTTATACTTTTTTCCTGAGCCGCACCAGCAGGGGTCGTTGCGGCCGAGATTCTTGCGGGGATTGTCGACACCGCCTTTTTGGAGAGCGGAGCAAGCGGACATGAAGTCGCCCGGAGGGGGCTGGTTATTAGTTATTGCCTCAGGGTTCACCGCTTCCGCCTGTGCCAGGGCAACGGCGGATGCATCGGGTTTAATTTCGACCATCTGCGGCGGGGGCTGGACGGGGGGAGGAGCGCCGACCTGGATACGGAAGAGGCGTTTGCTAAATTCGGATTCGATCTGGGTCACCAGCCTTTCGAACATGGAAAAAGCCTCGCCTTTGTATTCCACCAAGGGATCGCGCTGGCCGTAACCGCGCAGACCAATGCCGGAGCGGAGATCGTCCACGGCGTCCAGATGATCCATCCAGAGATTGTCTATGGAAGAAAGATAAGCGTATTTGATAATCTCACCCCAGACCGGGTCGCCGACCTGGGCTTTTCTTTGAGTCGCGGCGTCGGTAATAATTTGACGGGTGAGCTTGATAATTTCTTCGGCTGTTCCCAGTTTTTTGATCTGGTCAGTCAGGGACTTTTGGGAAACATCATCAAAGGGGACTATTTCCACCAGGGCGGTGGTTATGGGCAGGACTTCGGATTCGATGATGCCTTTGGGGGCATACATATTTACCACATTGGTGACCTGGTCAGACAATTTGTTAATTATTTCCTCATCGGGAATTTCCCCGGCTAATACCCTGTGGCGCAAACCGTAAATAATCTCGCGCTGTTTGTTCATAACGTCGTCGTACTCGACCACGTGTTTTCTGGCGTCGAAATTGAAGCCTTCCACCTTGACCTGGGCTTGTTCGATAGCTTTGCTGACCATCCCGTGCTCGATGGGTTCGGACTCGGGAATTTTGAGAAAGCCCATGATTTTGGCCACCTGGTCGCCGCCGAAAATGCGCATGATGTCATCATCCAGGGCAAGATAAAAACGGGTAGAGCCGGGATCACCCTGGCGGCCGGAGCGGCCGCGCAGCTGGTTGTCGATGCGGCGGGATTCATGACGCTCAGTACCGATAACATGCAAACCCCCCGAAGAAACAACCTCGTCATGAGCGGCTTGCCACTGGGCCAACTGTTTGGCATATTGCTTGTCGGTAAGTTTGTCTTCCCCTAAAACAAATTTGGGATTGGGCGGAGGAGTGCCGCCCAAAACAATGTCCACGCCGCGGCCGGCAATATTGGTAGCGATGGTGACAGCGCCCTTGCGGCCCGCTTCGGAAATGATGGTAGCTTCCTGTTCGTGGTTTTTGGCGTTTAACAGCGCGTGGGGAACCCCCTTGTGTTTGAGAAGACCGGACAGGACTTCGTTTTTTTCAATAGAGGTAGTGCCTACGAGAATCGGCTGGCCGCGCTGGTGACAGCCGGCAATTTCTTCGGCCAGAGCGGTATATTTGGCGGGGGTATTTTTGTAAACAATGTCCGCGTTATCGATTCTGACCATCGGTTTGTGAGTGGGGACGATGACCACGTCCAGTTTGTAAATTTTTTGGAACTCTTCGGCTTCGGTGGCGGCCGTGCCGGTCATGCCGGCCAGCTTGGTGTACATGCGGAAATAATTTTGGAAAGAAATGGTAGCCAAAGTCCTGGACTCCTGCTGAATGGTGACGTTTTCCTTGGCTTCGACTGCCTGGTGGATGCCTTCCGACCAGCGCCGGCCGGGCATAAGACGGCCGGTGAATTCATCGACGATGATTACTTGGTTGTCCCTGATAATGTAGTCTTTGTCGCGGATAAACAAAGTCCGTGACTTGAGGGCATTTTCCAGATGATGAATGGTGTCGAAATCTTTTTCGTAGAGATTGTCCACGCCCAGCAGTTTTTCCACCTTTTTGATACCGTGCTCGGTGAGGTTGGCGGTCCGATGCTTTTCGTCAATCACATAGTCGGTATCGCCGGAGAGGCGGTCGACTAATTTGGCAAACTCGTAATATTTTTGGGTGGGCTCGGTATCGGGGGCGGAAATGATCAACGGAGTCCGGGCTTCGTCGATCAAAATCGAATCCACCTCGTCGACAATGGCGAAGTGATGGCCTCTCTGGGACATGTCTTTTAGGTTCCCGACCATGTTGTCCCGCAAGTAATCGAAGCCAAACTCGTTGTTGGTACCGTAAGTAATATCAGCCGCATAAGCTTCCTGACGGGTAACAGGGCGCAGGTGGGCCAGCCGGTCGTCGCCGTGGGCAGGGTCAAAAAACTCAGGATCGTAGAGAAGAGATTTCTCATGCATAATGACTCCGACCGACAGGCCCAAAAGATGAAAGGTGGGACCGTTCCAACCGGCGTCGCGGCGGGCCAGGTAATCGTTGACCGTTACCAGATGGGCTCCCTTGCCGGACAGGGAATTGAGATACAGGGCGGGAACGGCGGATAAAGTCTTGCCTTCACCCGTTTTTTGTTCGGCGACCTTACCTTCGTGAAACGCGGTCGCGGCCATGAGCTGAACGTCAAAGGGGCGAAGACCGATGGCCCTTTCACTAGCTTCCCGGACCAAAGCGAAGGCTGCGGGTAACAGGTCATCCAGATTTTCCCCTTCGGCCAGGCGGTGTTTGAGATCGGCGGTATACGCGGCAAAGTCCTCGGCGTTTTTGAGACGGGAAAACTTGTCGGTCAGGGTATTGATTTCGTTTACCCGCAGCTGCAAACGGTTGATTTCCTTTTGGTTGAGATCTAAGAATTTGTTGAGAAATTTGAACATAGTGAAAATTAACTCCCCCTGTCATCCCCCTCTTAATCTAAGAGGGGGAACTAAAGGGGGTGATATCGAACTCTTATTATACCTGTTTTAGCTACAAATAATCAGCAGGTTGGTGAGGACGCGGTGAAGCCGGACAGAGGGAAATATCTTGCCCAGCTTGGCTACCAACTGACTGGCCGCTTGGCGTTTGGGGGGGTCGTAAAAGAGATGATTGAGAATAACTAATTGACCCTCCCCATCTTGCCATTCGCCTTTAGGATCTATTCGATCACGGCTCATGGAGCGATGTTGGGAGGGCAGGCCTAATTGACGCAATTTTTTTAAGAACTTCTCTGAATATACAAAACCCGGGAGACGATCGCCGAGATAGAGATCCACCAGGATAACATCATATTGGTCTCTGGTCGTTAGCAGATAGTCTTTAGCGTCATTGATGATTATTTTTAAATTCATAATTTTGTCCAAATCAAAATATCTTTTACCGATATAAATCATGACCGGGTCGATTTCGACACCGGTTATTTTTTTGGGCTGAAACCAGCCGGAGATCATCTGCGCGGCCGTTCCGGCTCCCAAACCGAGAATAAGCCAGGATTTAGAGGTTAGGTTATAGGTTTTTGAGATCTTTTTAAACACCGATTCCCAGACATTTTTGACCAGTCCCCCACTCTGGGTCAGGCCGCCGGTGGATACATAGACAGAATTACCTGTCCGGACGACCTGAATAGACCCACAGAATTGTGACTGAGCTTCGTAAATAACCTGCGGGGAGAAAATTGAGCGGAGGTTAAGGGGCATTGAGATCACGCTGGCCGGAATCCTTGTAGAAAAAATAGAAGAGAGCGGATTTGGTTTTTCTAAGTGCGTGAATTTTTTTTAAAACCTGGATATAGGCGTCATGGAGGTGCTGGTTTAACAGCATGGGCAATCTTCTTTCCAATTGGCGGACACGGTAATCCAAGCTTTCGGTCCGGGCCATCAACTGGCCTTCGGGGGTACGAACCCGGAAAGCCTCAAGATCATCCAGATTGTCCCATTCGCCGGATTCGATGCGGGAACGCAAGTCGTCCTCGGCGCTTTTGGAAGCGGCCGGGGAAGAAACAGGTGTTGGGGTGGGGCCGGGAAAGGACTCGCCCACCACCGTTCCTTCCAGCACCTCCTCCTCTTTGACTTGGGATTCGTTTTGGGTATTTAACTGGCGGGCCAGTTCATCCGTAATTTGCCCTGAAGTGACCACAACATTCGTATCCATCATAGGATTTTAGCATTTCTACCTGTAGCTTTTGGCCTGGAGGGAGAAAAGGCGGGCGTAGGTGCCATTTTTGGCCATCAGCTGCTGGTGGGTGCCGGATTCGGAAACTTTGCCGTTTTCCAAGACTAAAATGCTGTCAGCCTTGCGGACAGTACTGAAACGATGGGAAATAAACATAATAATCTTATTCTTACCCAATGAGAGAATCTGCTGGAAAATCTTTTCCTCCGCTTCGGGATCTACATTACTAGTAGGCTCATCCAGAATCAGGACTTCGGGGTCCCGATATAAAGTTCGGGAAATTATCAGCCTTTGCCATTGGCCGGTGGATGGAGTAACCCCTTTCTCGAAATCACGGTTGATGGGATTGTCATATCTTAAGGGTAATTTTTCGATCCAGTCATCAATACCGGAAGCCCTGGCCATGGCTTTGATTTTATCCAAATCTATTTTGCGATTCACATTACCGACACTGATTACTTCCTTGGCAGTGATTCCAAATTCCGAGCTTTCCTGGAACAGTGTACCCAATTTTTGCCAATAGTCGGGTTTATTGAGATCCGCTACTTCGATACCATCCACACTAATCCGGCCCTTGTCCGGCTGATAGAAACCGCAGAGCAATTTTACCAAAGTAGTCTTACCGGCCCCGTTTTTGCCGATAATAGCGATGTTTTGGCGGGGAAGTATTTCAAAGGAGACATCTTTGAGAACATAATCCGTGGTCCCCGGATATTTGAACCAAACATGATCAAAGCGGATACCCCGGGAAATCGGACCGGGAAGTTTTTTGCCCAAATTGTTAAAATACGGATTTTCCAATTCCAGGAACCAGACTAAATCCGCCAAGTACAAATAATTTTCGTACATTTCCAGGATCGCGGCGGTGAGATCGGAAACACTTTGTTTGAAAGTACCAATAGCCCGAATGTAAGCCTGGGTAGTCCCGATGGTAATCCGGCCTAATAAAGCCTGAAAAGCAAAGACGCCGTCGAAGGTGTAAGAAACCGCGTCGTCGCTGATACCAGCTATAAACCCGTAGAACCGACGGCGGGCATACAGGCTGCTGCGCCTGTCGATAATCTGATCCCAAAAGTGCATGATGTGAGAAGACAAATATTTGTGGATACTTAAGATCCGCTGTTCCAAATAAGACCGAGTCCGGCCCAGATACCAGTAATATAGTCCTCTCTTGCGGTGGAGTTGGGCAACGGCTGTATCCAGTTCGTAATCCCGACGGATAAACCAGCGCTCTACCAATACGGAGGGCACAAGGGAAATCAGGGAAACCAGAATGACCCAGGGTTGGGTGAGAGCGAAAATTGATAGCGATGAAGCGATACCGACAATGTGTTGGGGAAGCCTAATGTAATTTTCACCGATCCGCTGGAGTTTGTTCAGGCCTTCCCGCTCTATTTTGCTGTATCTGTCCTTAAACTGGGGATCTTCCAAGGTGGGGACGGCAATGGTGGCATATTTTTCCCCGACCAGAATCTCGATACGCTGGTAATTACGCCAAAAAAAGAGCCGGGTGTAATAACCGGAAAGAGCCCGGCCGGCCGTACGTACTAACTGTAAACCCAACCGGGCGATTACCAACATTATTACCAACCTAATCACTTCGGAAGTTAAGGGGCGGCCAATATTGCCAACCAGGGTATCAATAAAAGCTTTGTCTATTAACAGATTGGGGATAATTACCAAGCTATTAATGGAATTGAAGAAAATAGTAATCAGAAGGATAGAAGGGCTGGTGGCCCAAAAAAATTTACCGGCAAACTTAAGGATGAACCAAAACTGGAACAGCGCGGAGCGGGTGGTAAGGGATTGATTTTTGGCAGACACGTCTTAAATTCTACTTCCGGGGAGTGATTTTGTCGTGACCCATGTAGGGGCGGAGGACTTCGGGGATGGTGACCGAACCATCGGCGTTTTGGTAATTTTCCAGGATGGCCAAGGGGGTGCGGGAAGTGGCTATAGCGGTACCGTTTAACATGTGGATAAAATCGATGGCTCCGTTTTGGCGCTTAAACCTAATATTTAAATTCCTGGCTTGGTAATCAGTACAATTGGAGGTGGAAGTGACTTCTCCGTAGTCACCCCGGGTGGGCATCCAGGCCTCGATATCAAATTTTCTGGCGGCCATGCCGCCCAAGTCCCCGGTGCACATTTCCAAAACCCGATACGGCAAACCTAAGGCCTGATATATTTTTTCTTCCATATCCAAAATATGTAAATGATATTTGTCGGATTCTTCGGGGGTACAGTAGATAAACATTTCGGCTTTGGTGAATTGATGGACACGATATAAACCCTTGGAGTATTTACCGTAGGCGCCTTGTTCCTGGCGGAAGCAGTGGGAATAACCGATATATTTAATGGGAAGGTTTTGAACGGGTATAATTTCGTCGGCATGTTTACCGGCCAGAGTAACTTCGGCTGTGGCAATTAACCCAAGGTCTTCGCCTTCGATGGTATAGGTCTGGGCTTCATTGCCTTTGGGCATGTAGCCGGTACCTAAATAGTATCGGGCTTTGGCCAGGTCCGGGGTGATAACCGGCAGGAAACCTTCTTTCTGCAATAAATCAAAAGTAAACCGGACCAGAGCCAGTTCTAATAGTGCACCGTCACCGTACCAGTAGTAAAACTGGGAGCCAACTACTTTGGCCCCGGTAAC
>Ga0075662_132_pt2 | contig 11651 bp, 18 predicted proteins | sample RifGroA1_FD_68407 | JGI IMG/M metagenome (GOLD analysis project Ga0075662, IMG submission 68407) | reverse complement strand
CACTCCGCCGCGCGTGGGACAAAACGGCAGACTTTTTAAGTTATATAAATTTCGTTCGATGATCGTACGAGCACATGAGAAGCTTCGTAAAGATCCCCGGCTTGCCAAGCTCTACAGCGAGTACAAAAAAAACAGTTATAAATTACGGGAAGACCCAAGGGTGACAAAAGTTGGACGTTTTATCAGAAAACATTCGCTTGACGAGATCCCCCAGCTTCTAAATGTCCTTATGGGCGATATGAGTCTTGTGGGCCCACGCCCGTATTACCCGGACGAGCTTTCTGAACAGCAAAAAAAATACCCGCAGACGCGGGATTTGGTAAAAATCGTGCTTTCCGCCAAGCCGGGTATTACCGGCATGTGGCAGGTTTCAGGAAGAAGTGAGGTAAATTTCGATAAACGGATTAAAATGGATGCCGACTATGTGATTCGCCAATCGCTTTTTTTGGATATTTTTGTTCTTCTTAAAAGTCCGTGGGCTATGATTTCCGGTAGGGGAGCGGTTTGACAAATTGATAAAGTGTCAATTGACAAAGTGACACCGAACCCATCAAAATACATATATGTCAGATGAATTAAAAAAGATCGATCTTGCTCCCGTGACAAAAGACCTCTCTTCGGTACGGGCGAAAAGGGTATTTCCCTGGAAAGTATTGTTCGTGCCCCTCGGCGTGTTTATTGTGATGCTTGTTGTAATAGGCCTTATGCTTTTGCCCATCCGCGGGGTGATCGCCAAAGCAAAGGATGTAGCTTCGTCAGGGACTGCGGCTGCCGAGGCAATCAAAAATCAGGATTTGGAAAAAACCAAGAATGTGAACCTGCGTTTATCACGGAAGACGCTTTTAAAACTGAAAGCAAAGGCAATGGCTGAGGGGATCCCATACCAGACTTTAGCCTCTTCCATACTTCATAAATACGTGAGTCAATAAAGTTATAACTCGCAGTGAGTTTCGGTTTCTGCGTCGCAAGTGTCCGTTCCTAATTGGCCGTCGGCGGAGTCGGTGTCGGGGCCGCCGTCTAAAGTATCGTTGCCGTTTCCGCCTTTGAGAATGTCATTGCCTTCCTGGCCAAAGACCTGGTCGTGGCCGTTGCCGCCTTCGATCCGGTCAGCGCCAGGGCCGGCCATAACAATGTCGTTGCCGTTGCCGCCGGTGATGCGATCGTCACCCTCGCCGGTGTCGATTATATCCGGGCCGTTGCCGCCGGAAATAACGTCGTTACCCTGACCGCCAAGGATGCAGTCGCCGGCATTGCCGCCGGAGATAACGTCGTTGCCTTCAAAGGAAACGATGAGCTGGCGGCCGTTGCCGCCATGCAACCGGTCGCGATTTTGGGTACCGAAAATGGGTGGCTGGGTAAACTGAATGTTTTGGCAGGCCTCCGGTAACTCGACGAAAATGCCGATTTTGAGGTCAAAAACTACTGACTGATCCTGGAACTGGTCACCTGCATCAGGATCGAAGGTCACAATAAATTCATAGGTGGCGGAAGCTCCCGAAGCCAGAGTGGAGAAGGGGATGCCGGTGTCGGGGTTGACGGTATCGAGAAAGAATTGAGATAGAGAGTTGAGATAGAGAGAGACGCCGTTTTCTTTGATTTCCAAGAGCAAGACATCTGATAAATTACCGGTGTCGGAGACCTCGATACCGCGAATACCAAGAGGGCGGGAGGAGGAAGCACCGTTGGAGACAGTGACAGTACGGGTTTCGGTCTGGCCGGGGGCCATGTTGGAGACAGTGAAAATGGGCTGGCCCTCAAGGATTCCCGGGCCCCAGTCTACGGTGAGATCGCCGATAGCCTGGGCGGTACCCACTAAATGACGACGGTTAGTAATAGTAAATAGTAATAGTAATAGGGGGATAGTAATAGTAAGAGTTAATAGTTTTTTGGTCATAGGTTGTTAGCGGCTTTGGGAGTGCCGAACTCGTCAGTAGATCCAGGACCGTCCATGTTGACATGCGAGTTGGCATCTTCCCAACTGCTATCTAAAGTGCCATCCAGTGAAGGAGAGATTTTTTCCATCGACTTCTTGGGATCCGTGTCAGTTCCGGCATACCAATCGTCGCTACGATTAGCGGTGTTAATAATATTTCCGCCGTCATCTTTTAATACTAATAGCTCGCCATTGTTGTGCAGGTTCATGCCGGAAAAAACTAAATCTGGAGCGATATTTATTCTGGAGTTTTCCTGGGAAAGACCTGAAATAAGGAAAAAACCATTACTAGAAATAGTGCCTGAGGGAAGGGTATAGTGTTGTGTAGGGCTTGCACCAGCGCCAAGGTCTTGTATCACCCAGTTAGTAAGGTCTATGGAGAATGAAGTGTTATTTACCAATTCTACCCACTCGTCGTTGCTGCTGCTGGGTTCGTTATTTCCTCCCCAATTTATCTCGTTAATTACTACATCGCCAGGATTAATAGGTGCTGGGGTGGGTGTGGGGAACTCGGCGGAGGCGGTGAAGGTGTTACCCGAGGAGGCGGCGGAGTCGGATAAATAGGAGTGGGTATAAGAATAAGAGAGAAAGCCGGTCGGATAAATAGGAGTGGGTATAAGAATAAGAGAGAAAGCCGGTAAAAGTAATCAGTAAAAGTAAGTAGGGTTTCATGCGGTGAACCTTTTTTCGATAATTTTTCGATATTCCTGAAAAATTTCATAAATTTGCCAGACGATAAAGAGTAGTGCGGGGACGATCAAAAAGCCGATGAAGCCTGTGGGGGATTGGATGAAACCGGCCAGACGGCCAAAATAAGGGAGGTAGAAAACGGATTTACCCAGAATTTCTGAGTGGGGGACAAGTACGGAGTCGGGCTGGGGATTGGCGTCACCGGCGACCCGGTAATTATTTTGGGGAGTGCGGATATCCTTGCCGACCAGGCGGTGGGTGACGGTCATGCCGGAAGAATTTTTGAAAGAGATAATGTCACCCACGTCGTATGTCAGGCCGGGGCGGATGAAAACTATGCCGCCGGTCGGCAGGGCGGGGGCCATAGAGCCGGAGGCGACGACGAAAGAACTCAGGCCAAAAACCGGTATTTTTGAAGTAATGGCAATAAAGATAGAGACGATGAGAAAGAGATAGAGAAGAGATCGGAGAAAGTAGGCAGTGGCCTTTTTGATTTTTATCATTGAGTCATTAGGTTGTTGAATTGATTAGTAAGAATGTACATTTACCTTAGTTGGCTAGGGCAGATGCCAACTAAGGTTTATGAGCCCTATTGGCTAGAGTCTTGATGAGCAGTGAAAACGAATGAGGCGTTTGCTGAGTCGCCTTGGTACACATCAGAAGCTGTGGGGTCCATTGTGACCCTGATACATACTTTGTCGTCAAAACCCCCAGCAGGAAGAGGAGTGGGCAGTGAATCGTAGGTGTCCCCGGTGAATTCCATCATGGTTAGAGTGCTATCACCGTTGCCTACAGCAGTGTCGATAGCTGTTGTGATGTTAGATCCACCAGTACAATCTCCTGCTGACGCGGTTCCACCAGGAACGATAGTTAGAAGTAAGACGTTTCTGAGGTCGCTGTCGTCAGGATCTGCTGGGTCGAAGTTGGTGCTGGTCAACCCGAGTGCGATTTCAGCAATATCAACCGTAGCGGCATTGTGTAGGGATATTTCTTGAGCTGCTGACTCGTTTGGGGCAAAATCCGTGACGTTGACCGTCATTGTCAAGCTGAAGCTTCATTGTTCCGGCGCCGAAAGAGTTGTTGCTGCTTGTAGCTGTGTCGGTGAAGTACGCGTAGGTGGCGGAGCCGACCAGGACTAAGGCCGCCACGATAGACAAAGCGTTTAAAGCAATTTTAGTATTTATATTTGTTCACCTCCTTTCTACATTTAAAGCGGGAGTTAAAAAAGAAAAAACACCCCTTCCGGAAGCGGTCAGGGGTGACTTAGGTGATGATGAAACGGGCAGAAAATTTCATCGGTTTTCTGCCCTTACTATAACGGCTGGCGGGAGTTGTTCAAGACGGACAATCACTATCAATTTGGGACAAAAATAGTCAAAAAGTTTAATTGATTGAAGTTTTATGTTTCAAATTACTGCTTTACTCACGTTTTGTTGGACCGATCCAGGTTTTTGCTGGGGCCGTTTGCGTAAGTTCCACAAAACGTAAGCGAAAGCAGCAAGCCGAGTAATTGATACTCGCACTTACGGATTAGCGCTTCCCGGTATACTGGGGAGTTTGGGATTATCCTAAACTATTTTTGATCGAGGCGGGGAGAGATAAAGAAGGTGAAGGCGATTTGCGCTTCTGTAGATGACGTTAAGTCTTTCTGTATCTTTTAAGATATTCGTCGTGATAGCTCCAACAATAATACCCAGACCTGGTTCCCATTTGAAAATAGTCGTCTCGCTTGCCCTATAGCCTGTTCTGGTGATTACTGCGTCTGGCGTGGTTTCCAAAACCCAGGTTTGAGCGACAGTTTCTGGGAGGAGACTGACCAGGTTGTATGTTGGGGGGAGCGGCCCTTCTATAGTATCTCCGATTTTAAGCTCCGCTAAGGTTTTCTGTCTTTTCTTTTCTGTCACTGCCAGGGATTATACAGGAGGACAGTTATTTTTGGGAACGTGGTTAGGTATACTGGGCGGGTGAAGAAATATTTGGTGTGGTGGCTGGTGACACCGGTATTTTGGTGGATGGTAACCCGGCCGGGAGCGGTGGCGTTTGAGTGGCGGCGGGTACCGGGGTATGCCAGAACCTACCTGCAGGAATTGACCGGGCCGGAAAGACTGGGGCGGATAAATGAAATGCGGGGTGCGGGAGGGAAGTGGGGGAGAGTGTGGTTTAACAAAGGGTATGTGGTGGTGGATGAGATATTTTCCGTTTTGTCACTGCTGTCACCCAGAATTTATTTCCAGGCGGGGGACGGGGGACCGCTGTCGCCGCCGGGAGTGGAACCGATACCGGGATTACTGGTGATATTCTGGGCGGGAGGGATGGTGGCGAGTTTGAAAAAATATAATCCGAGACCGTTTGTGATTGCCGGGCTGGGAGCTGTAGGGGCTTATGCAGTCGGAGGAATAAGGCTGGCCTTTTTACTGCCGGTTTTGGGAGTCTATTTATATTGGGTGGAAGAAGGGGCAACAATGATGTTGGGGAGGAAGAGAAAATGGCTGGTGGCGGGGACGGGAATTATTTGCGCGTATTTGGCGGGAAGAGCGTATTTCCTGGATTAAATTCAAATGACAAATTCACAAATCAAAGTCGAAATTCAAAAATCAAAAACTGGATTTATTGGTGGGGTGACAGTAGTGCTGGTGGTGGCACTGGCGGTGCGTGTAATCGGACTGGGGAAATACCCGGTGTCTATGGGGATTGACGAGATAGCTAACGCATACAATGCTTATTCACTATTGACTACGGGCCACGATGAATGGGGTAAAGTATTGCCGGTAACTTTGCGGTCGTTTAATGATTACAAGCCGCCGGTGAATATTTATCTGATTGTGCCGTCTATAGCTTTTTTTGGGAAAACGGAGGCGGCTGTCCGGCTGCCGACGGCGGTGTTGGGAGCTCTGACGGCGGTAGTGTGGGCGGTGTGGGTAAGAAGATGGGGAATGGGACGGGGAGTGGCGATTGCGGCGGGACTGGGGTTGGCGCTGTCGCCTTGGCATATCAATTACAGCCGGGCGACATTTGAAGCGGTGACGGCGTTGTTTCTGGTGTTGACCGGAGTGACGCTGTTTCAACGGTGGGAAAAGGGAGGCGGGAAGGCGTGGGCAGCGGGGGCGGCGGCAATGCTGGGACTTTCCATGTGGACGTATCACGCTGAAAGATTGTTTGTGCCGGTGTTGGTTATTTATTTAGTGCTCAGTACTCAGTGCTCGGTGCTCAAAAAAGCCCGGATATTTGTAGCGGTACTGGGAGTGATGGTGATACCGCTTATGTATCTGGCGATGTTTACACCGGCGGTGGGGACGCGGGCGGCGGCCACTTCCTGGCTGAGGGAAAAGTCATTGGAGAGGATATTGCATCGGGGAAATTACGGAAGTATTTGGGAACGAGTGTGGGACAATGACAGCTATTTGATTTATCGACACGGCTTAGGGAAATACCTGAATTATTTTGATGTGCGGTATTGGTTTTGGGACGGGTTACAGTTGACGCCGGCGGGGTATCCGGATATGGGACTGTTGTATCTAGTAGAACTGCCGGTATTGGCCCTGGGAGTAGTGGCGTTGGCGCAGGGCAAAAAACGACAACTGGTGCCGTGGATTATTTTGTGGGGACTTTTCGGAGTGCTGCCGGCGTCACTGACTATGAACGAACAGCATGGCCTGAGGGCGCTTTTATGGTGGCCGGCTTTTGGGTTGATACTGGCGGCGGGGTACGAATACGGGTGGGAGAAAATTAAGAATAGGAGATGGATAGCGGGGATTTGGGCGGCGGGGCTGGTGGTAAATTTGGGATTTGGTTATCACATGTATGTAAACCAATCCTTCAGATGGCTGTCTGAATATTGGCATTACCCGTATAAAGACATAGCCACTTTTGCCTGCCGGATGAAAGACAAGTATGAGAACGTATTTGTGTCCGAGGCGTTCGGGGAGAGGGAACAGCTGACGGGGGCGCCGCAACTGTATCTGGCGTGGTATTGCGGGGGGAGAACGGATGATTATGTGGGGGCAATAGACAGACCGGGGATACTGGTGAAGCGGCCGTATTGGCCGGCGGATAAAACCGGGCACAAAAATTCGCTGTTTATCGCGGCGCCGTGGGATTTTGGGGTGGATAAACTTTCGGAAAAGGAGATGGTTAAGAAGTGGTATTTTTTGGACGGTAAGTTAGCGTTTGTGGTAGTGGAAACCAAGTGAATCAGCTGTGCGGATTGGACATACACCTACTGTGTAGTATTGCTGAAGATGCAAATTCGGGTGACATTAGTTATGATGGATTTTGTGATAAATATAAGGTTTTTTACGGAAGGGGGTGAGAGAGATGTTGGCACAGATAATTGATGAGGCGAAAAATGCGGTGGTGGCGGTAATCAAAGGGGCGGATGATGTCATGTCAGCACTGAGAAGTGCGGTCAGAAATCAAGTGGGGGGAGCGGTGAAAGACGCCGAGACTCTGGCAGTAACAGCCGTGGATGCGGTGTCCGGTGTAGTGACCGGGGCGGTGGAAGCGGCGGCAGAAACGGGAACGGATTTGGGGAAAGCGGCAGTCTGGGTGGTAGAAGAGGCAATCGAGTCTGCCCAGACGGTGGGAGTGGATGCGACGGACGCGGCAACTGCCGCAGTGTCCGGAGCGATAAGAGCGGCGGAAAAGATCGGTGGCCAGACGGCCTCCATAGTGCGGGAAGCTCTGCTGGGTGCGGCGACACTGCCGCGGGATGTAGTGGAAAGGGTACTTAAAGGAAGTGAGGAATAGATGAAGTTTATGGGTCGCTCGGCATAGCAGTCGGGCGACCTAGCTGGGAATGCTGGTGAGAAGATCTTTGGTATGAGGGGAAAGCTGGGTGGGATAGAGAGTGCAAAGCTCGGTGAGTGATGCACGAACGGCTTGATCCAGAAGTTGAGCAGTGTTGGCGGCCCGGGTGGTTTCTGCAAGGCGGGAAATGAGGTCTGGGTCGAAGGGAGGTTCTTGGGTAAACAGTTGGCGGATGTGATCTTGTTGGGCGGCGGTTAGGTGGCCATGAAGATGAGTAAGAAGGCGATAGGAAACCAGTTCGGAAAAGTAATGCTTGAGTTGGGAGGATTCATCTGGGGATAACTGCAATTCATGAGTGACAAGGTTGAGGATTTCTTCTAGGGTCATGTTAGGGGGGTCCTACTCGCGCGGGATTTGGTTTCAATAGCGTAGAGTTTCAGCATAGGCCAGGTGAGTGCACCGATGCTGGCGACTCCGACTGAGGTGGCAATGGCTTTGAGAGGAAGGGAGAAAAAAGGATCGTTGACTAGCTCAGGCAGATTGGAGAGGATGCCGAAAAGTATGGCAATGGGGAAGCCGATGACTCCGTATCTGAGCGAGGTCTTTAGTTCTCCGGCGGTTTTCCAGTCGCTGGTGCCCCAAGTGTTGACAAACTGTTCATGAGCGGCTTGGACGCGGTTAGCGAGCAGAACTAATGGGCTCCTTTTACTTTCGGGGGTGTTTTCTGCTTCCGGCATGTAGTAATTATACTTCAGGTTAAGAATTGAGAAGAGTGAGGAAGCACAATGCTCCGAGGAAGAGGAAAGTGGCGGCAAGGATGACGTTTCTGGTTGTGGAGGGGCGCAAGGGAGACGGAAGGCGGCGGTTGTTGAGATACAAAATCAGGGCGGTGTAGACAAACATGGAGAAGGCGTTGATGACGGCGCTTAAAGTAATTAATTGCCGGGGCTGGGTGAAGCCGGCAAGAATGACGGCCAGGCCGAAAGCGATCTGGATCCAGAGGACCAGGTAATAGATGCGGGAGACGGGAGCAATGTCGGTGCCGCGGGCGAGGAGAAAATTTTCGGTGATGATTCTGCTGGTCGAGTCCAGAACAGTCAGCTGGGTGGCGGCCAGCATCAGGCCGGTGACAACCAGAAAGAGGGGGGTAATGAAAGTAAATGTTTTTTGGCCGATGACTGCGGATTCGGTAAGAACAAAATTAATACCCGAGGGGTTGCCGGGGTGGCCGAAAGTGGTGGTATAAGCCAAAAGGGCGAGCATGAGCATGGTAAGAAGTCCGAGGACCCAGAAAACCAGAAAATGCTCGAGGTTAGTGAGGCGCCACCAGCGGCGGAAACGGGAGAGGTTGGCGGAAGTGGGGGAAAAGGTAACACCTGAAAGTCGAATGGGGACGGAGGCTGTTTGGGGGGAGCGGAAAATACTGGTGATTTTGGCGGCGAAGCGACCCATGCCGTAGCCTTTGTCGCGGATGTAAAAAGACTGGGCGAGGTTAAGGTTGCCGCCGGCGCCGGAGAAAGCCAGAGCTCCCAGAAAGATGGAGATGGAGATTTGAGACGGAAGGAGAAAAAAACCATGGCCTTGGCCGAGGAGACCGGCGCCTAAAGCGGCCCAGTCGGCACCGCGAGAAAGGTAGAGAGTGAGGAGGAAAATAAGCGGCGTACCCAGAAGAATTAAGTATTTTTGCAGAGTTTCCACCGTGGTGTACAATTGGCGGCCCAGGGAGAGAATGAGACCGATGGCCAGAAAGAGAACCACACTGGTGAGTTTGACGGACGGGACAGAGGCGGCGTGGCCTAAAAGAGTGGCTCCGGCCAGGCCGATGCCGGGCCAGCCGAAGCCTAAAAAAGTGGAGAGAATGAACCAAAAAGGTAAGAGACGTAACCAGCGGGCGAAGCCGACGAAGATGCTCTCGCCATAAATTAGGGCATAACGCTCCACTTCCATATTAATGAAAAACTGCATGGTGATACCGATGACGATGGCCCAAACCAGCCCCAGTCCAAAGTTGCTGGTAAGGTACGGCCAGAGGATGATTTCCCCGCTTCCCAGTCCCAGGCCTAAAATAATGAAACTGGGGCCGATGAGTTTTTTAAACGGGGGAGGGGGAGGGAGGTCACGGGTGTCCATATGCTTATCTTAATTCCTAATTGACCTAATTTCTAATTGTTGTAGGATAGGGGTGATGAGTCTGAGGGGAATGACGGTGTTGGCGGCGGCGGCAGTGGTGATGGCGATAGGGGCAGGGAGGGCGGCGGCAGACGGAATGGTGATTCCCATGCCGCAGTACTGGGTAGAGGAGACGGGACAGAAAGCGGTCATCTGGCATGAAGCGGGCAAGGAAACATTGATAATTTCGCCGGTATTTCGGGGGAATACCCGGGAATTCGCCTGGGTGATCCCGGTACCTGCCTGGCCGGAGGTGGAAGCTTCCAGGGATGAAGTATTTACCGCTCTGGATGATTTTACCCGGCCAAAATACCCGGACAGGTATCCGATTCCTCTGGGGATAGGCAAGGGGATGATTAGTGAGGATTATGAGGCGCAGGTAACGGTAGTGGAGACGAAAAGAGTGGATATTTATGACATCGCAGTTTTGGAAGCGCAGGAGGGCAGGGCTTTGCGGGAATGGCTGAGGGAAAACGGGTATGAATATCCGACCAATAAAGACTATCTGCTGCAGTATTACGTGAATAAGGATTGGTTTTTTGTGGCGGCGAAAGTAAATACCGAAGCGCTGGGGTATGCGGGCAGCGGACTGCGGGAGGGGCACGCGACGCCTTTGGAAATTAGTTTTTCTTCCAACCAAATTATTTACCCTCTAAGAATTTCCGGACCCGGGGCGACACAGGTGACACCGGCGGTCAGGATGGCGCCGACCGTGGCGGTAGATACTGAAGAACTAATTGTGGAGCCAAAAACGATGCCTGGGTATCCGAGGGGATGGGGGACGGACGGGTGGGTAAACCTGGTGTTGTATGTCTTTTCCGACCATAAAAAATATGTACCGGGATTTAATACGGAATACGCGGGGAGCGTGCAGGCGAAAACTATCGAGAGGATGTCCGTGGATGAGGAGGGCAAGCCGTGGATGACAGCTTCTAAAAAAATGTATCTGACCAAACTGACCCGGCAAATGTCAGCGGCGCAAATGAATGAAGACCTGGTGTTACGGGATGCAGCGGATAACCGGGCGGTGGGGGGGGTAAGCCCGTGGCTGGATAGTCCGGTAAGAGTGGCTCTGATCCTGGGAGGGCCGATTGCCCTGGAACTAGTCGTGGTGGGGTATATTTGGTACAGTTACAGTAAGAGAAGGAGGGGATGAGATGGAAGCGGCAATTTCATTGGTAATAGGATTGGCCATAATAGGGGGAATAGTTTACTTAGTGTTTCGGCCGAAAGGTCAGGCAGGGGACGAAGGCCGGGATGCATATTTTTATATCGTGGCGTTTTTGGGGTTGGTAATCCTGTTTTGGGCGGCGGCTGATTTGGGGCGGGTGATACTGGAGCAGCAGTGGGTAACCGATATATATTGGCGGGGCCGTCAGGATGAGACTTTGCGGAAAGTGTCACTCCGGCTGGCGACGATATTGGTAACCCTGCCGGTATTTGCTTTCCATTGGTTTAAGGCCAGTATGAAATCCGGGGAAGAAATGGATCAGGAATGCAAAATTTGTCATAGACGAATTCGTGCTGATCAGCCAGAAAATATTAAAGAGTTAAGGGATGAATTGGGGACAAGGAGTTATATTGGCAGTGGTGGAGGGGGTGACAGAGTTTTTGCCGGTGTCGTCGACCGGGCATATGATTCTGGTTGGCCAGCTTTTGGGGGTGGCACAGACGGGGTTTGTAAAGAGCTTTGAGATTGCAATACAGCTGGGGGCGATTGGGGCAATTGTAGCCCTGTACTGGCGTAAATTATTACAACAGAGCCGGGTGGCGACAAGAGTGGCGATGGCTTTTTTGCCGACGGGAATAATCGGGGTGCTGGCGTATAAACTGGTGAAGCAATATCTTTTGGGAAATGCGTGGGTAACGGTGGGAGCGCTTTTTTTGGGAGGAGTGGTGTTGTTGATATGGGAAGGAGACAGGCTCAAAAAACAAAAATCAAATTCCAAATTCGAAATTCAAAACTTAAGTTACGGGAGGTGCGTTTTGATCGGGTTGGGACAGGCAGTGGCGATGATACCGGGGGTGAGCCGGGCTTTGGCTACAATCCTTTCGGGAGAGATAGCAGGATTGGGCCGGAAGGAGGCGGTAGAGTTTTCGTTTTTGCTGGCCG
>Ga0075662_132_pt1 | contig 11909 bp, 18 predicted proteins | sample RifGroA1_FD_68407 | JGI IMG/M metagenome (GOLD analysis project Ga0075662, IMG submission 68407) | reverse complement strand
GGGCTGGCTGTGGGGTGGTGGCTACTCTTTGCCTAGAGCCTGCCGGAAGAGGGAGCCGATGAAGCGGGCGGCGGCAAAGACAGAGAAGAGGAGAAATTGGACGACTTTACCTGTGATACGGGGGAGATGAGTGGCGATTGCGGCCCTGATTTTTTGGGAAGTTGAGATCTGATTGTCCGGGATGATCATTTAAGGCAGAGTGCGGGTGAGAGTGGTGGTGGCACCGGAGCGGAGAGTGAAGGTAACAGTAAGACTGAAATTTTTGGGGTTGGGCTGGAAAACGCATTTACCGGAGGAGCAAGTACCCAAGATTTGGCGGCGGGTGGAGCGGGTGGTGCTTTTTTTGGTAGAAAATCCTCCCTCGAAGCCTTTTTGGGTATTATTGGAGTCGTAAGTGAGAATATAGTTGACTTTGGCGACGGATTTGAGGCCGGAGAAAGACAGGTAAACATAATGACGATCTTTAGAGACGGAGAGGGAAGCATTGGGGGAAGCGGTTGCCGCGGAGGCGGGAGTAGTAATAGTAAATAGTAATAGTAACAGGGAGAGGCCGGCCGAGAAGAGTTTCATAAGTTTTAGTTTACCATATCAGTTTATAATTGAATAAATGAAGCGGTGGCAAGTGGGACTGGGGATATTGATAGTAGTGGGGGTGGGGGTGACGCTCGTGGATTACAAGAAATGGCGGTGGGAGGAGACGCGGAGATTCGGGCACGGGTATGAGGAACAGCTGGAGCCGGCTGTGCCTTTGACTAAAGTCTACCAGAATGATATAGCAGGGGTGAGAGTGAAGTATCCGGGAGAGTGGGGGGCTGAAGAAAATTCAAAATTTAACCTTCAAAATTCAAACGTAATAGTGCGGTGGGAGGAGGTGCTGGAAGAGGAAAAGCGGGAGCTGGTGGTACAGTGGCCGGGAGGGGTGCGATTGTATATAGAAAACACGGACAAGAATCTGGCGGACATTGCAGATACGGAAGTGAAGGAGCTGGAAAGTGAGGGCGCGAGTTTAGCGGGGGACAGGGAATATATTAATACAGATGAGGCGAGTCTGGTAATTTTGACATGGGAGGAAGTGCCGGAGACGGGAAATTTGGTGGTGTGGCAGAGGGCAATGGCGCAGAAGAAAGGGCGATTGGTGGTATTGGAAGCGGAGATGGCGAAAACAGAATGGTTGAAGTGGAAAAAAACATTAGAAGAAATTTACCGGAGCTTGGTGATTATTTAAGGGTTGTCAGGATATTGGCGGATTTGTTAATATAACTGTCGGATGAACAAAAGCTGGCTGGTAATCGGGGGAGTGCTGGTGTTGGGGGTGTTGTTGGTCGGCGGGGGGGTGTGGTGGCTGCAGCGGAGGGAGTCCGGCCAGCCGGGAACGGGAGGGATATTTGAAGGGCCGAGTGTGGTAACTCCGAGTCCGTTGGAGGAGGAAGGGCTGATGGTGACCCCGGGACCTACAACGGCTGTACTGCCGGAGGAAGAAAGTGAAGTAACCGGTAATGTCAAAAAAATCGTGGTAGAAGGGAGCAGTTTCAAATTTTCGCCTAACACGATCAAAGTGAAGAAAGGGGAGACGGTGGAGCTGGCTTTCAGGAGTCTGGATGCGATCCATGATTTTAACCTGGACGAGTTTGAGGCGCAAACTAACCAGATAGGGGAGGGGGAGGAAGAGGTGATAGAGTTTACTGTTAATAAAGTCGGGACGTTTGAGTTTTACTGCTCTGTGGCTAACCACAGGCAGATGGGGATGAAGGGGAAGTTTGTGGTGGAACCATAGTTAGCGAGAAGGATTGAGTAACACCACTTGATTTGCATTTTGTCGGATCGATAATCGCGCTTAATTATAATTAGAAATTAAACCCGCGCGTTATCTACATACTCGACGACCACCGATACTGTATCTATGAGTCAGGTCAGGGGACGGTCGTCTGCGTAAGTTCCTTAAAATGCAAATGCAAGTTGCGTTCTGCTCGCTGGTGACACTACTGATCTGGTACACTAGGTAAGTGATTGTAGTTAATTTCAAGACTTATAAAGAGGCGACGGGGTATCGGGCGGTGAGGCTGGCGCAGATTTGCCGCAGGGTGATGGCTGAAACAAAAGTGAGAATAGTGGCGGTACCGCAGGTGGCGGATTTGCGAAATTGCGTGGAGACGGGGGCGGAGTGCTGGGTGCAGCATGTGGATCCGGTGGAACAGGGGAAAAACACGGGGTGGATAACCGTGGAGGAGGTGGAAGAGGCGGGGGCCGCAGGGACGCTTCTTAATCACTCGGAGCATAAATTGGCTAAAGACCAATTGGAAAAAACCATGAAATTGATTGCAGGGATGGCGTTTCAAGCCTGCATTTGCGTGGCAGACTTGGAGGAGGCGAAATGGGCGGCGGGCCTGGAGCCGGATTATATAGCTTATGAACCGCCGGAGCTGGTGGGGAGTATAGAAAAATCAGTGAGCGGTGAGAAGCCGGAGGTGATCAAGCAGATAGTATTAAGCACTAAGTGCTCAGTGCTCATCGGGGCGGGGGTGCACACACCTGAGGATGTGAAAGTCGGAATAGAATTGGGAGTAACGGGAATATTGGTGGCAACAGATATTGTGTTGGCCGAAGATCCGGAGTATCAGCTGAGGGAATTAGCTAGGGTGTTTAGTAAATAGTAAACAGTAATAGTAAACAGGATGTTTAAGTTTCAAACCCTGACAGTTTGGCAGAAAGCGATGGAGTTGGCAGATTTACTTTGTGAAATTGCGGATGGGTTACCGCAGAAATATCAATTCTCGTTTGCTGATCAATTGAGAAGGGCGGCCCTTTCTATCCCGAGCAACATCGCTGAAGGGAATGGCAGAAAAACTAAGAAGGACAGCAATCATTTTTATGTTGTTTTTTATGGCTCGGTTATGGAGTCGATGAACATTTTGATATTGCTTTCTAAGAGAGGGATTTGGGTTGCAGATGAAGGATTTAAGAGGAAGATTTATGATTTGTCGACAGAAGTGTGTAAAATGTTGACGGGAATCTCTAAATGAACTGCCTACTATTCACTATTACTATTTACTATTACTAGGATGGATAAGAAAGTAGTGTTTATTACCGGGGCCTCAAGGGGAATCGGGCGGGCAACGGCGGAAAAGTTTGTGAAAGAGGGATGGCAAGTGGCGGGGTTTTATACCGAGAAAGCGGTAGCTGAAAGTGAGGGTATTAAATATTACCAGGTGGACGTGGCGGACTGGGACAGTATCAAGAGGGGATTTGGCCAAGCTTATGAACATTTCCGGAGGATCGATTGCCTGGTGAACTGCGCCGGGATTTATGGCTACAAAACGCTAGCCCAGTATGATATTGAGACGATGGAGAAAGTAATCGGGGTAAATGAAATGGGGACTTATTTGACGGGTAAATGGGCGGCGGAAAAAATGGTCAAGGGGTCAATGGTATTTATTACTTCGACGGCGGCTCAAGCGGGCAGTTCCGATCCGGTGTATGCGGGGACAAAGGCGGCGGTGCAGGGATTTGTAAAAAGCATGGCCAAGGAACTGGCGCCAAATATCCGGGTCAACTCAGTGGCGCCGGGGGTAACTAATTCGGGGATGACAAAGCAAATGAATCAGGAAAGGCTGGCGCAGTTGATTGAGATGTCTTTGCTGAAAAAAATTGCGCGGCCGGAGGATATTGCCAACGGGATTTATTTTTTGGCATCCGATGAGGCCTCGCATATTACCGGGGCGTGTCTGGATATTAACGGAGGTTACGTGTTGAGATGATTTACATAGGGGCTGATCACAGGGGGTGGGAGTTGAAGGCCAAAATTAACGATTGGCTGAAAGGCCGGGGATACGAGTTTGAGGATTTGGGGGCGTATGAGTATAACGCTTGGGATGATTATACAGATTATGCGATTGATTTGGCCCAGCGAGTGGCGGCGGATGCAGACCGTCACCGGGGAATATTAATTTGCGGCTCGGGGGGGGGGATGTGTATTGCAGCTAACAAAGTCAAGGCGGTGAGAGCGGGGTTAGGGTTTGCTCCGGACCAGGTACATGCAGCCAGGAAGGATGACAACATAAATATTATGGTCCTGGCGGCTGACAATACGGATGAGATAACGGCGTTGGAGCTGGTGGAGAAGTTTTTGGAGACGGAGTTTGTGGAGAGCGACAGTTATCTGCGGCGCATTGATAAAATATCCAGATATGAAGGACCGATTGCCGTTGGTAATAAACACTGAGGTAGGGGGTAAAAAAGTACTAGTGAGGGGAGATATGGATGTGGACGACGGGGATAACCCGCGGGCGAATTCCGTGCGGGAGATGGTCAGATGGCTGTTGGGGAAGAAAGCGGGAAAAGTCAAAGTCATCGGACATACGGGGACGGCTTTGAATTTGGCGAGCCAACTGCAGGAGGAGTTTGTAGGAGTGGAATTTGACGACAAACTGAGGGATAATCCCGGTGAGACGCAAAACGTTGAGGAATTTGCCCGGAGGATATCTTCGGGATGGGAAGTGTAAAAGATGTATGCTTGGGGTTAAGATTCGGGAAGGAGATTGAAATGCTGTCCCAGGTGTGGGATAAACCCGGGCGAAGAGTACTGGTTATCGGCGGAGTGAAGGTAGGGGACAAACAGAGGTTGGCTGAAGTGATGAGAGGAAAATTTGCGGCTGTTCTCAAGGGAGGCTTGTTGCCGGGGGTGGAGTTGCGGCCGGATGGACTGGATCTGGCGGATGGGGTAATTGAAAATTATGTCAAAGTGATCGGGGAAGCGGAAGTGATTGTGGCGGCGGGAGTGATGGGAAAATACGAAGATCCCAATGCCGAAAAAGGGACGCGAATGATATTGGAGGCGATTGCGGCATCTCCTGCTTATAAAGTGGCCGGGGGAGGGGATATTGAGATGGCTATATCCCAGTATGGGTTAACAGGGAAATTCGACTGGATCAGTGGGGGCGGGGGAGCGATGCTGGAGTATCTGGCGACGGGGACGTTGCCGGGGATAGAAGCGATGTATACTTAGACTATGGTTAAAACAGCTATTAACGGATTCGGGCGGATCGGGAGGCTGGCTTTTAGGATCGGGTTGCTCAAACACCATAACGAGATGGAGTTTGCGGCGGTAAACACTTCGGGGTCGATGGAGGTAGAGGGATGGAGGCATCTGGTGATGCAGGATACGACCTATAGGAGATTTGAGATAGAGATAAGGAGCGAAAGGGTGAAAAAAGTAAGTGAAGCGACGGATAGCGACCCGTTAATCGGGTATTTGGTGGTGGACAGCATGGGGCTTAGGATTCCGGTTTTGGCTCAGAGGGATCCGGAGAAGCTGCCGTGGAGTAAATACGGTGTGGAAGTGGTGATGGAGTGTACAGGGAAATTTACGGATGAGGCCGGAGCAATTAAACATGCCAGAGCAGGAGCTAAGCGAGTGGTGATTTCGGCACCGAGCCGGGGGGGGAACGTGGGGACGTATGTCCTCGGCGTCAACGCCTCGGAAATTCAAAATGAAGGAGTGGTGATTTCGAATGCTTCGTGTACAACCAACTGTGTAACTCCAATAGCCGCGGTAATTCATAAGAAGTTCGGTGTGGTTAAGGCGATGATGACAACGGTGCACGCATATACAGATGACCAAGTGCTGCAGGACGGATCGCACAAGGATTTGCGACGGGCGCGGGCAGCGGCAGCTAATATAGTACCTACTTCGACGGGCGCGGCGATTGCTACAACGGAGGTGATACCGGAATTGAAAGGTCTTTTTGACGGGATTTCCCTACGAGTACCGGTGTTGACAGGATCGATTGCAGATTTTGTGTTTGTAACATCCAGGAAAACGACGCGGGAAGAAGTGAACCAGGCCTTGGTTACAGCTAGCGGGAACCCGATTTACAAGGGAATAATCGGGGTAGCCGGGGTAAACGGAATACCGGAGTATCTGGTCTCGAGCGATGTGATTGGGAGCAGTTACAGCGCGATTGTGGACCCGGAATTTACCCAGGTAATTGACGGGGACTTGGTAAAAGTTTTGGCCTGGTATGATAACGAATGGGGCTATGCGCATCGGCTGGTGGAACAGGTGATCCGGGTAGGGGAGGCGATGGGGTCAGATAGAGCTATAAGTGACCCGATCACGATGAGTTTGACTGTTGCGAAGTGATGGAGATAATTCCCGCGATATTGACAAGTAAACCCGGTGAAGTGAGGGGGTGGCTGAGGCGGGTGGCGGCGGCCGGGAAATTCAGGCGGGTGCAGATCGACTTCGTGGATGGAGAATACGCGGATAATAGGAGTATAAAAGTTGAAGAGTGCGGGAGTATAAGAAATTATTCCGGGATTAAATTTGACGCGCATCTGATGGTAGTGGAGAAAAACGTGAGAGAGTATGCTCAGGCGGCAAAAGAAGCGGGATTTGACAGGATAATTGCCCAAGTGGAGAGTATCTCCCGGCCCGAAGAATTTTCGGGGTTGGCGCTGGACCTGCATTCGCCGGTGGCGGCGATCGAGCCGTATTTGGAGAGGCTGGAAGTAGTAGTGGTGATGGCGGTGGAGCCGGGACGGGGGGGACAAAAATTTAGTGAAGAAGTGACGGAGAAGATTAAGAGATTAAATAAGCTAAGAGAGCAGTTTAAATTGAAATTTAAAATTTGCGTGGACGGGGGAGTGGAAAAGGAGCATTTGTCACAGCTTGCGGCAGCCGGAGCGGATGAGGCGGCCGTGGGAGTAAAAAGGGTGCTAGACTGGTAGTGGTGAAGAAAACGAGGTGGTGGCTGGTGGTCGGTGGGGGGATAGTGCTGGTGTATCTATTGGGGTTTTTGTATGTGAGGGTATTGGGCGGGCCGATACCGGTGGGTGGGACGGGGGAAACTTATGTGGTTTGCGGTTGTGGGTGTTGTGGTGGAAGTGAGGGCGGAGGTGTGGCGGGGTGTGTATATTCGAAGACTGAATTTGACGAAATAGTAAGCAGAGATCGGCGAGCTAGGGGAGCGGATATTTGCAAATATGTGGGGTGTTCAGCTGGGACGAAGTACAGGTTGTGCGGGAGAATATCACAGATAATTGAAAAGTTGTACGGAGTCGAGGAGGGTGAACGGCGATAAATTTTGGACGGCGGTGGGAGTGAAGCGGGTTTTGGGGTGGTAAGATGGATGGATGGAGAGCACAAAACTGATCCGGGTGGTGACGTGCCTGGGATTTGCGGATGCGCATGAAGATGAACCTTTGTACAGGGATGCATATGAGGTGGGAGAAGCATTGGCAACTGCCGGATATGTGGTGGCTAACGGCGGGGGGCCCGGAGTGATGCGGGCGACTTCTAAGGGAGCCAAGTCGGCGGGAGGCAAGGTGATAGGAGTAACGTTTTATCCGAAAGACGTGGCGCTATTCGAAGGTCGTGACAAAAAGAACCCGATTGATGAGGAGTTTAAAACGGAAAGTTACCTGGAAAGAACACTAAAATTACTGGATGTGGGGCAGGCGTATGTAATATTTAAAGGGGGGACGGGGACAATTTCGGAATTCGGGATGGCATGGGGGTTGGCCAGACTTTATTTCGGGCACCATAAGCCGCTGATACTTTACGGTAAGTTTTGGGAGAACATTATGGCGGCGTTTATGTCTAACATGCGGATGCGGCCGGAGGAATTTCAGGTGTACAGAGTAGTCAGCAGTGCGGAAGAAGTGATCAAGGCGCTGGAGCTGTTTGAATTGATGCTGAAGCACGGGCACCATGCGTTTAATGAGGCGGAGAAACCGTTTGAGTTGTAAATGGTAGCGCATTCGGGGTATGCGACTGCAGGTGCTCACCTCCCTCTCGCCTTCGGCTCCGCGGACCCGTTGCGCTCCTGTTCGCACACCCCTGCATGCGCTATGATTAGTCAGAAAGTTACCGATACAGCTTGCTAAGATATATGTCTTTAACAGATGAACAGGTCAGAAACTTGGAGTTGAAGGCGATTGAGATAAGGAAGGATATTATAAAGATGCTGCTTTCGGCCGGGTCCGGGCATAGTGCAGGACCCTTGGGGATGGCGGATGTGTTTTGCGCTTTGTATTTTTCCGGAGTCTTGAATTGGGATCCGGTAGATCCCTGGAAACCGGATCGGGATAGGGTTATCTTGTCTAATGGCCATATTTGTCCGGTATGGTATGCAACACTGGCTCACACGGGAGCATTTTCGCACCGGGAACTTTTGACGCTTAGAAAATTAGGCAGTCCCCTGCAGGGGCATCCACACTATCGGGAATTACCCGGGGTGGAGAATACGGGGGGGCCATTAGGCCAGGGATTGTCGCAGGCTGTGGGCCAGGCGCTGGCGGCAAGGATGGATGAGGCCAGGTGGCGGGTGTATTGTCTGATGAGTGACGCGGAAGAGCAGGAAGGGCAGACGTGGGAGGCGGTGATGTTTGCGGGGAATAATAATTTGTTTAACCTGACGGCGATCGTGGACAGGAATAATATTCAGATCGACGGGTATACGGAGGAGGTAATGCCGCTTGAGCCCTTGGCAGATAAGTGGAGGGCGTTTAATTGGACTGTTTTGGAAGCAGACGGGCATAATATCCGGGAAGTGGCGGAGGCCTTGGAAAAAGCAAAAACCATCAGGGAGAATCCGACAGTGGTTATTGCGCATACGATACCAGGGAAAGGCGTGGAATTTATGGAAGGGGATTTTGCCTGGCACGGGAAACCGCCGAAACCCGAGGAGGGGGCGAAGGCTTTGAAACAGCTGAGAACACTGTGGGGGAATATCAAAAGCGAGCATGAGTAAGATAGAGATTTGAGATAGAGATATCGAGATATTAAGTATGTTTAAATTTCAAAAACTTGAGGTATGGAAGAAATCAATTGAATTCGGAAAAGCGGGATTCCAGATTGCAGAAAAGTTGCCACAAAAATATCAATTTTCCTTTGGTGATCAATTGAGAAGAGCCCTGCTTTCTATAAGTAACAACATTGCTGAAGGGTCGGGAAGAGTAACTTTAAAGGAGCAGTCAAACTTTTATAACATGGCTAAGGGTTCAGTATATGAAGTGGTAAATATATTGGTATTTATTTCTCAAGTTGGGCTACTAAATTTAGTGGAAGCTGAGAAGAGGAAGGTATATTACTTGGCTGATGAGATGTGTAAAATGTTAACGGGGTTGATAAGGCGGAAGAATGCTAAATAAATCTCTATCTCTATCTCTTTTCTCAAATCCAGAGTTGGTGGCGACGCGGGATGGGTACGGACAGGGATTGCTGGAACTGGGGGAGAAAGATGAGCGGGTGGTAGTGTTGACCGGGGATCTGAAAGAGTCCACCCGGGCGGAAGGTTTTTTCCGCAAGTACCCGCATAGATCTATAGAGTGCGGGGTGGCAGAGCAGAATATGGCGGGAATTGCGGCGGGACTGGCGGCGGCAGGGAAAATACCTTTTGTGTCTTCGTATGCCGTTTTTTCTCCGGGTAGGAGCTGGGACCAGGTGAGGGTATCGGTGGCTTACAGTAATTTGCCGGTAAAAATTGCCGGGGCGCATACCGGAGTATCAGTAGGGCCGGACGGGGCGACACATCAAGCCCTTGAGGACATTACCATAATGCGGGTATTGCCGAATATGACAGTAGTAGTACCCTGTGATGCGATTGAGACACGAAAAGCAACAGTGGCATTAGCTTCTCTGACGGGGCCGGGGTATATGCGGTTTGCCAGGGAGAAAACCCCAATTATTACTACTGCCGATACTCCTTTTGAGATCGGGAGAGCAGAGATTTTTTGGGACTCCACTTTAAATTCAAAATTCAAAAATCAAAATTCAAATCAAATTCAAAGCTCAAATAGCAGAAATCAGGTGGTAATAATTGGGTGTGGGCCGTTGGTGTATGAATCGTTGATTGCGGCGAAAGAGCTGCATGAGGAAGGAATCGGGACGATGGTGGTGAATAATCATACGGTTAAACCGATGGATGAAAAGACAATCGTTGATGCGGCAAAAAGATGCGGAGCAGTGGTAACAGTAGAAGAGCATCAGGTAATGGGAGGGATGGGGTCGGCTGTCTCGGAAGTATTGGCGAAAAATTTTCCCGTACCGATGGAGTTTGTGGGTATGCCGGACAGTTTCGGGGAGTCGGGAGAGCCGAAAGAACTGCTGGAAAAATACGGGATGGATGTTGCTTCTATAAAAAAGGCCGTTAAGAAGGTATTATCGAGGAAGTAATTTATGAATAAATGGGGTTTGGAAAGCTATTTGGGGAGATTACTCAGACAAGATAGATATTGGGGGGTTTGAGTCCAGTCGCATTGACCGTTGCTTTGTTTTTCGCATGCGGAGAATCTATAACAGGAGTATTCATTACGATAAATACAAACAGAACCAATATCAGGTGAAGAAGCGTCGATACACAGTTCGGAACTGCAGCCGCTAATTTTGCAGGGTTCAGTTGGGGTTGCTGTCTGGGTAGAGGTGTTTTCGGGAATAAACCTGATTGTTTTGAGGATGCTATTTAATTCTGCCAAGTCTGATTCGTTGGGATATGAGGCGCCGACGTCGAGAGAGTATTCGTGGGGGGATGCCAGGGATATTTTGAAGGTATAAAGACCGTCATGATAAGGCCAAATTTGGGAGGTGGTGTAGTTTTTATCGCAGAGAGTGAGCGAAATGTCTCTTTGTTGATTACAGGCGGCGTTGGCACAGGGTGACCCTTGCGAATCGGGACTCATATATAGAGTTATTAACCCCTGGGAGGTGTGTTTGCTGACTGCAGTAAAACTATCATTTCGGAAGGCGTAGGCGGCGGGATAACTAAATTCATAACCCTGTTTGGCGTCGGTAAACTTTTTCCAACCTGGGGGGGCCGGAGCCGGTTGGGACAGAGAGCAGACAGGGGAGGATGGAATGGGGGCGGAAGAAATGGAAGGATAGATAAATCGAAAGGTGGAGAGGAGTTGTTTTAAACGTTCTTTATCTTGGGGACTAGTGGCGGTGAAGTTGAACACGATGCCGTAAGCTCCGCTGATATCAATTATAGCCTGACCTTGACTTGCGTACCATTTGATGTCCACTCTGCCTATGGAGGGAGGGTTTACGGTTTCGATGCGGCAGTTCGATGGATTGCAGGGAAGGGAGTTAATCTCGGTAAAAAAAGTTGAGGTGTCGATTAGGGCGACTTGGGATCTACCGGCGTTCTTTACAAGTAGTTTCCAACGATCGTTTCCCGAGGACTCTATGGTCCAATCAGGAGGATATTTGAATTCAAAGCTGGGACTGGTGTGGGTTTGCCAGGATGATGTGTCAGGAATATGCACTGAATATATTTTTGGACGAGCGGTTTGACTGAAGAAGGTTATGAATACGGAAATAAAAATTGTGTAGAGAAGAAGGTATGAAAAGAATCTCTTGGAGATAGGCATAGTTTGAGTATATAATAAATAATCTGAATGAAGGGCGGTGAGAAAAATGGCAACAGGTAAGTTAAAAGTTAAAAATGAAAAGTTAAAAGTTGGGGAGGGGGCGGAGGTTAAGTGGCCGAAGAAGACGGATAAATGGGTAAATCTGGGCTGGTCATTGCTGCTTTTGGGCGGTCTGGCGCATATGCTGCCGGAGCAGATGGCTCCGCTTCTGAAATGGTCGCTGTGGGGGGTATCGGTGCAGATGGCTGTCGGGGTGCTGTCGGTAATAATTGCGCTGTACTATTTGCTGGGGGAAGAGGAGTAGAGGAGGGAGGGGAATGTGGGAGTTGTATAATGCCGCGGTATGGGGCAGGTAGAGCAGTTGAGGAGAGTGGTGAAAAAGAGGGGGTGGAAGGCAGCGTTTTTGGATGTGGATGATACAATGATTAGTTCAAATTATTTGTGGGAGGAGGGACTAAAAGCATTTGCCCGAGGGATAGCGGGGGTGGCGAGGGTGGAGGAAGAAGAGGGGCTGGGTAGGGTGGCAGAGGAAAATAACCGGG
>Ga0075662_135_pt1 | contig 13328 bp, 9 predicted proteins | sample RifGroA1_FD_68407 | JGI IMG/M metagenome (GOLD analysis project Ga0075662, IMG submission 68407) | reverse complement strand
CTAGTCTGGTATCGCACTAAATTGACTCCCCCCGCCAATCCCGCGATCAGCACTACCACCGCCACCACCGGCAGGGCCCAGGTTGCCCAATCAGGCTTTCTCTGCCACAACCTGAAAAACGTTCTCCTGGCTTTATAAGCTTCATCCACAGAAAACAAATCGTCCCCCCCTACCCACCACCAGCTGCAATGCGGACATTTAAAAACTGCCGCGCCGGGCGGGAATGCTTCCCCTCCCTCGGGTTTGAAAAGTGCCGTCTGGTCTGTCGGACAGTTTCTGGTCAGACTTTCCCGGCGTCCCGATTTAAGCGGTACCAACCCCTTCTTTACTCCCCCCTCCGCCACCCTGTTTACTACCCACCCCATCACCCAAAACCCGCCGCAACTCCCGCACCGGTAAGAATCATCCGTCCCCACTACAGAAATCTTGCTCAGTTCTCCGGCACAATCCGGACACTTCATAAACCCACTTTACCACATTCATCTTGCACCTGCTATTCCGGCGCGCTACTATTATTAATAGTGTCAGCCCGCCCCAAACAGTATCTTCCCTTCTATGCCCTCCTGACGATCATTCTGTCGCTTATCGTGATCCGGCTCTTTAGCCTGTCGATCTTAGGTCCGACTTCCATCTCCGGTTATTTTTCCGCCCTCAACACCCAAAATCCTGCCTATGACCTGAACCGTGACGGCCTCGTCACCGGTGCGGATTATACTCTTCTCCTTAGACGAATCGAGCCGGAACCCTCCGTCAAGGGCCTAGCTACCGCACAAGCCAATGATGAAACAATCGCCAACTTAAATCTTCCCTCGGTGCAAAACTTCGGTAGTGACGATTTCAACGGCGCCGCCACCCTATCCTACCCCCTGGAGCTTCCCCCGGGTCCGGCAGGTATTACTCCAACACTTTCTTTAACCTATTCCTCAGCATCGGTAGACGACCTTTATCTGGGGACATTTACAAACCTCCGCAGTTCACCCGACCACCCCTACCAAAACCAATCCGGATTGGTCGGACTAGGCTGGAACTTAGGCGGTATCCAATACATCGCCCGGGATACCAACGGCACCTACCGGTTGCTCGAAGACGATAAATTCATTCTTTCCTTCGCCGGAGGCGGTGCCAGCCTGGCCAAAGAAAGTGATGACGGAAGCTACAGTGTCTGGAGAACAGTCCCCAATCTGAAAATCAAAGTGGAAAGATGGGCCAAATGCAAACAAACCGGCAATTCCCAAGCCAATATCTGCCGCCACCACTGGCTGGTCACCGCAGGTGATGGTACTAAGTACTACTTCGGCTCGCAAAATATCACCCCGGCTTGGCAGCGGCCTCTTGATCCCGACACCAACGAGGATCTGAAAAATAAAGAGTCCGAATGGTACCCCCTATACGATAACGATTCCAACCCTATCGGTTCCCGCGCCTGGCAAGTCTGGGGTTGGGACGCAGTCGGATATCACGCCCTCGAAACCCGTTGGTACCTGTCCAAGACTGAAAGTATTTTCGACAAGGATACTATCCCGGTGGAGATCAACTATACTTACAGCTTAAATATCGAGCCCGCCCGCCGGGGAGGTGATTCCTATACCCCCGCCGTCTATCCTTCCGCTATTTCCTGGGGTAAACACGAACTCACTTTCCCAAGAGAACCCCGGCTGGATTACAAAATTCATGAAGGTGACAATTCCGATCCTCCCCATCCGACCAGGTTTAAGGATCGCCTCAAAAAAATCATCATCAAAACCAACTCCAAAATCAGAGGTGTTTATAAACTGGAATATCAATATGGCTGGGACAAATCCAAACACGCCGATAACGGCAACGGTATTCCTGACAACGACGGAGAAGTCAAAAGCGGCCAGGTTATCCATTCCCTTCTGACCAAAATCACCCGGTTTAGTGATGATCCGGACACCAACCCTGCCGCCAAACGCCTCCCCGGCTACACTTTCAGTTATGGACCAAATTGCGACAACTTCACCGGGGGCTGCCCCTTGACCTCATTTGTCACTACCGGCACCTCTGCCGTAGCAAAAACCCCCTACGATTTCTTCCTCGTCACTGCCGATAATGGCCTCGGCGGCAAAACCACTTATGAATACTTCAAGGACACCAACAATAGCCATACTGTAAACATTAAATACTGCGACCGGGATAAAATTACCCTCGACAACAAAATCTGCAAAACGGACAACGAACTCAACACCCAAAGGCACAGGCTAAGTGCAAAAATTACCGAAGATGGGATGGGTAACTCCGTCAGGACTGTCTTTAACTACGGGGGGGCTGGTACAACGCTCGGACTGGGATCCGTCTCCAGCTACAAGGAATCGGATGAAGCCACGACTACCTTCAACAATTTCGCCAACTTTGAATTTTTGGGTTACCCCGAAGTGGAGGTTACCACTTACGAAAAAGGTTCTTCTTCCCAGGCCGCCGCCAAATCAAAATCTTTCTTTTACCAAGCCCTGGAAACCGGCAACTGCTTCAAACCCAGCCCTCTCAAAGGTATCGCTTATAAAACAATAAATTACACCGCCGGCAACACCAATCGCAGTACCGAAACCACCTCCGCCTATACCGTCCGCTTTGGCCCTATGTTTGGTCCTTGGCAAGGTGCATACGACTGGGATATCAACACCAAATGCGGCGATTATGATCCGCAGTCAACTGTTTCCCTGGTTATCCCCCGGGATACTGTCAATAAAGAGATTGTCGCAGGCACTCCCAAGCTCTGCACCAGAATCCAAACCGACCACCGGAAACTCGATCTTTCTGACGATATCTACGCCCAGCTCCATATTGCCACAAATTACGGTAAAGTCTCCTGCAGTGACCCCAATCAGGATGACAATTCCGACACCAAAAAAATCACCTACACCGATTACACCGCCGCCGATACTCTCAGATGGATTCTGCCCCTGCCCAATCAAACCTGGATCAGCGATTCCTCCGGCGGCACCAAATTCAACCATTCTCAAACAACTTACAACAGCCTGGGTCAGCCCACCCGAATCAGCCAGATGCAAAACGGCTCAGCCTACGCTTCCGCCTCCCTGACCTATGACTCCGCTTACCCCTGGCTGCTTACCAAATCTACCGATCCTTTGGGCCGGAATACCTCCACCACTTATGACAATATCTTTCACCTCTACCCGATAAAAATCACCAACCATCTCGGTCAATCCGCCGTCACCACTTATGATTTCAATACTACCGACTCTGCCCACCCCAATAAAGGCGGGGTTTTAGGCCTGCCTGTAGCCGTTTCCGACGTCAACGGTGCCCAGACTACCTACGTTTATGACGTATTCGGCCGACTTGTGGAAACGTATCTGCCGGGCAAAAAACCGGGGGGTACCGCCAAACCCAACTCTTTTTCCAAATACTATTATTTCAATGATTCAGATATTTCCCCCTGTAACGAAGCCAACCACTGCCTTACCGACTTAGGCAGGCAAGCTGGCGGCAAGGGACCGAAAATACTGGTAACTCAAGGCACCCGTTTCGACGATTCCGGAGTCTCCGGCAAAGTCTCTGCTGCCCATACTTATTACAACGGTCTCGGTCAAACAGTCCAGGCCCGCCAGCTCTGGTACGAAAACCAATGGTCCAACGCCGGAATCCCGGTCGAAAACGAATACCGGGATTTGCTCACCTCCCAAACCTACACTGCCCTGGGCCAGATCGAATACCAAAGCCTGACCTACACCGCCGCCCCCTACACCCCCGGCGCCAAAAGTTCATACGATAACAGAAACATTGTCTCCACCGGTGGCATACCCAAAATCAAGTATACCTATGACGGTTTGGGCCGCATTACCATGACCAATTACCCGGACGCCTCTTTTGATAAAACTGAATACGACATCGACGGCAATCCCCTGGTAGTCAAGTATTCGAATAAAAACTGCTATGATCCTGATCCGGCCACCCCCTGTACTACCAAAACCGCAACAGCCGATGCCTTTGGCCAAACTCTCACCACCCTGGAGACTTCCGGCTCCAAAAACCTAACCACCGGTTTCCAATACCATCCCGTTTTAGGCCAGGTTATCCAAACCAAGGACCCGCTGGGTAATGTTGTCAACCGCGTCGAATACGACGTCCTGGGCCGAAAAACCAAGCTGTGGGATGTGGATATGAGCCCCGCCATGACCGGAGACGCCAATTCCTGGAGATATGAGTATGACAAAGCCAACAACCTAACTAAGCAGACAAATCCCAAGGGCGAAGTAACATCCTTCTCATACGATGGACTCAACCGCCTGCTTACCAAATCCCTGGGCGGCACCCTCCTGCTGCAGAATATCTACGACACCTGCACTTCCGGTAAAGGCAGGGTTTGTGCTACCCGCTCCTACAACCCGGATACGGCCAAAATGATACTCAACGACCAGCTGCAATACGACAAGCGCGGCCGGGTCACCAAAGATACTTTAACTTTATCCAACCTGCCAAATTCAGCTCTTAACAACCAGAAATTTATCACTCTCTACAGTTACGACCAGGGCGGCAGGATCAAGTCCCAAGTCCGTTTCGGAAATACTGCTATAGGCCTACCTGCCGAACCCCTCACCTATACCTACGACCGGCCTTATCCCGTCTCCCTCGTCGGTAACTCAACTTATGTTACCCAAGCCAAATACAACCAGAACGGCCAGCTGATAAAATTCACCTCCGGTAACGGAGTCGCCAACACCTTCTCCTACGATCCCAACAACCAGCGGCTAAATACTCTGAAAATCCAAGGGCCCAACCTGTCCGATGCAGACGAGCTGCTGTTAAGCTACACTTACGATTGGGTCGGTAATATCAAAAAAATCACCGACGACAATCCCCTGGTCCCCGTCTCCAGCCCCTTCCACCTCACCCAAAACTTTACTTACGACGGTCTAAGCCGCCTGACTGCCGTCTCCGGAGCCTACAGTGCCGGTTTCTCATACGACGATCTGGGTAATATCAAAACAAAAACTGAAGGGCCCCAGTCGGTAGCTCTGTCTTACGGCAATTTCGGCTCTTCCTTCTACCACCGCCCCCAAACCGGGACCGTCCTGGGTAGATCCGTCAATTACGCCTATGACGCCCTCGGCAACCTGACTTCCGACACTCAAAAAACTTATACTTACGACAAAGATAACCGCCTGGCCAAATCAGCTCCTACAGTCTCCGTTGATACCGGTCTTAAGGAAACCAAATTCTTATACTCTAGCTCAGGAGCCAGAATTGCCAAACTGGTAACCGGAGGCGAAAGCACTTACTACATTAATCCGGATATTGAAATTAATATCCCGGTTCCGGGCACTATCAACTGGACGCAAAATTATTACTTTTCCGGAAAACTCGTCGCCGTCAGGAAAAAATGAGGCGCCCACCTATTCTGAGGGTAATCGTCCTCTTACCGCTATTCCTGCAATTCTCCTCTTTCTCCTCCCCGCTGCTGGCCGCCGAAACTCTGCTCTTCATCCACTCCGACCATTTAGGCAGTACCGGTCTGACCACTGATCCAGCCGGCAAATTAGTCTCCAAATTAGTCTCCAAACAGGTTTATTATCCCTTCGGCTCTACCCGGGCAACTTCCGGCACTCTGCCCACCCGGCACCAGTACACCGGCCAGATCTCGGATACCGATACCACCGGCCTCTACTACTACAACGCTCGTTACTACAACCCCCAAATCGCCAAATTCACCCAGGCGGATCCCACCAACAGTGGAGGCAACAGGTATGCCTATGTGGGTAATAATCCCGTAAACAGCATTGATCCCTCAGGATACATCCCCCAATCCCCCTCTCCGTCGGGATGGTCCGGGTGGAGAAAATACATCTACCAGCTGCCGCTTCCTTCCGAAACCAGACTCGGCGCCCACCGCGGAGGAGGCAGAGTCCCACCCATATCCGCCAACACTCCCGACGCTTCCGTTGCGGATGTTTTCCTGGCCTCCGGTATTGTGTTTGGATCCGCAGGTTTAACCGTCACAGCCGCCTACTGGGTCCCCCTGGCCTTAAAAGCGCTACCCGTCATCGACCTGGTCGATACCGGTATTGATATCATTCAATGCGGCGGCGGAAATCTGGATGCCTGCGGTTACGTCATAAATCCCATTCCCGGTGCAGGTCTGGTAGACGACTTAAACGCCTTGGGAAAATACATCGATGAAGGCTTAGAGCTTATTAAATCAGGTTTTTATCCAAACGCAATTGCCCATTTTACCAATTGGGACCGAGCCGCATCATTGGGATTAGCCACTCCTGCTGATATCCCTGGTAATTACGTCGAACCTCCATTAGATTTGGGAGGCGTTCCGCTTTTTGAATTTCAGCGGCGGCAAACCCTTAATTGGCAGGAAGGCAACTTCACTTCAACTTTGAATAATTTTACCGGAAAGGTAGGTATCAAATTACCCAGATCCGGAATAACAGGGATAAAAACGGGTGATGAATTAAATGTCTGCCTGGCTTGTGCGGAAGAATGGTACCACGCCCTCCAAATTGCCAGAGATGCGCCATGGACTCCATCACCTCAGTCCCACGAATACGAATGGGAAGTCGCAAAATATTTCAATAAACAAGGTGTACCGCTAACATCTGAGTGGATAAACAATTATCCCAGCGTTCGCTAAACTTATGCTCCCCCGCCGTCTGTTCTACTTTCTACTATTCACAATTTACTATTTACTATTTACACCTTCCGCGTCCTCCGCTGAAACCCTGCACTTCATCCACTCCGATCATCTAGGCAGTACCGGTCTGACCACTGATCCAGCCGGCAAATTAGTCTCCAAACAGGTTTATTATCCCTTCGGCTCTACCCGGGCAACTTCCGGCACTCTGCNNNNCAAATTAGTCTCCAAACAGGTTTATTATCCCTTCGGCTCTACCCGGGCAACTTCCGGCACTCTGCCCACCCGGCACCAGTACACCGGCCAGATCTCGGACACCGATGCCACCGGCCTCTACTACTACGCCGCCCGTTACTATCATCCCCAAACCGCCCGCTTCACCCAGGCAGATAAATTAGGCGACGGCATCAACAAATATTCATATGCCAATAACAATCCTCCAAACTTTACTGACCCCAGCGGCATGCGATCAGCAAAACCCCCTTCTCAAGCAGAAATAGAAGAAAAAGATATTTCCCGGATCGCTTTGGCAATATTTTCTGAAACCAACAATGCCACCGCCCCAGAAAATGTCATGGAAATACTAGCCTGGATCTTCATCAACCGGCTGTTAAGTCCCGATTTACCTTTATACACTCAGGGTTTAGGAGCCCTGTTAACAAGCTGGCAAAACAATCTGGATCCTTACTTGAAAAATCAGTACATTCACCCCGGTATGTCTACAGACGAATTAGCAGATACAGCGCTTGATATTTGTTATCAAAATCCCGACAATTGTCCCAGAATGTCCTCCCAGTATAAGAATGCTTACTCCATAACCCAGGAAGTAATTCAACAGTATTTATCCGGTCACGAGGACCCCACCGGAGGATCTTTATTTTTTGCGCATGATGCAAAATTAGTGCGTGTGAGTTCCACATCCGGTACCGTAACCAAATTACATGACTTAAATCAGCTCATCGTCTGGCATCAGGCAAACCTGGATTATATGAAAACCAAATATCCGGATTTCAAAGGAGGGATAACCGAAATTTACGATCAAATTTGGACCAATAAAAAGAGTACTCCGACATTCATTATTTACGGGAACTACCCCTGTGTCTGGGCGGGCGTATGCGGTTATGACCGGCCAGACCGCAACAGACCCGATAAATTGAAGACATCTTCCCTTATCAACACCGGCAATTTTACGCCGTTTTGAAAAACATGCTCCCAAAAACGGGTTTCGGATTATTTATAGCAATAACACTATCCGTATCCGGATATTCGCAAGTAGCATCAGCTGCTGAATCCTTAAGTTTCGTCCACCAGGACCATCTGGGCAGTACCGGCCTGGTGACTGATTCTGCCGGCAAACTTGTTTCCAAACAGGTTTACTACCCCTTCGGTACTACCCGCGCCGCCGTCGGCACTCTGCCCACCCGCCGCCAGTACACCGGCCAGATCTCGGACACCGATGCCACCGGCCTCTACTACTACAACGCCCGTTACTATCATCCCCAAACCGCCCGTTTTACTCAGGCGGATACCGCAGGTAATGAATTAAATAGATATTCATATGCGGGCAACAACCCCGTCAACAATACCGACCCCACCGGCCACCAGTGTGAACACTGGAATGCTCCCTGCCAGCCGCTCAAATATCCCGAATGGTACAAAAGAGCTTTAGCCGGAGACTACTCCCAGGTGCCGCCGATGGGTTTTAATACCCCGCAGGAGATGTTTTACTGGGGCAATAAATACGGTCTGGTACTATTATTTTTTAAGGGTGAAGAAGCCCTGCGCTGGGAAAAAGGATATGAAGAAAATTTATCCGTGAATTACCAAATACATGACAGCCCTTCCTTAAAATACGCGATAGACTTTTGGGCTGATACGTATTCCGCTCAGGAAAACGCGATAGCCACGGCATATCCCGGGTTAAATATTAATTATGAATTAGAGCAGCAGATCACTGAGGGAATCATCTCCCCCCAAATCAGTGCTTATTATGATAATAATTCAACCATCGTCTTACCCAAATCTTATAAAAATTCCACGACGGACTACATTCTGCTCAAGCATGAGCTCCGGCATTATATTGATTTCAAAATATTAGGTGAAACCGACCCGCTTCAAAGCGAAATAAATGCCAATTTTTCGGCTATCAACGATCCCCTGGTCAGCAACTCTTACGTGGCCGGAAGATATAAAGATTATCTGCTCAGGTTCAGCGTTCTCAGGCAAAACGGTTTCCCTGACGAACAAATTTGGAATCTTTATCTTAACCACAATTTCAACCTGCGGACATTCCCCGTCACCGGCAGCAGATTAGAGATACTGGACTATTTTAAGAACAACTGATCCGGACCTGTCAGACTTCCCGCTCCACCATATATTCGGCAATTCCCTGGATATAGTCAATCGCTTCAGAACTTAACTCTAGGCTCAATAATCCCTGTCTAGGATGAAAGATATCCCCATCTTCAAATAACTCCGAGCCGGATTCTTAGACAAAAATCTCAACCTACCTTCAAATATATCTCTAGCCTCTTCTCCAATTTTTTTTGCTTTTTCACGAGCATACATTATACTCCCGCGCTTATGCATCAAGCCGACAATCTTTAAAACTTCACTCTCTTTCTTATCTCCCCTGGGTTTAGCTAGAAAATTGATAATTTCTTCCCGCTCCGATTTCCGCGCAGAACGTAACAGATGAGCCAAAATCATGGTTGTCTTGCCTTCGTAAAGATCATTAAAACGAAGCTTTCCTTTTAAGCCACGAAAGTCGCTGGTCAAATCCAATATATCATCAACCAGTTGATAGCATCTTCCCAATCGCTTCCCAAAATCAGTTAGAAGACTCAGCTGTTGTGGTGTTCCACCAGCAATGATCCCCCCCAGTCTCATCGGCCCCGCAACTGTATAATAACTTGTCTTTCCATCCGCAATGAAAAACCAGTCGCTGTCATCCAAGCCTATTCTCCCATCTATCGCCCACTTAATCTCCCCCCCCTGACCCAGAACGGTTCTGGTTAACATAACATAAAATTCTTCCAAAACTCTCAAAAAAACGTCCTTCTTTAAGATTTTTTGGTTATCCAAAAGGATTTTCCACATAATCACATGCAATGCATCTCCCGCATTAATCGCGAGTTTGTCCCCAAACATCTTATGTAACGTAGGTTTCCCTCTCCTGAATTCAGAATCGTCCTCAAGGTCATCGTGAATCAGCAACCAGTCCTCACTCACCTGCATTGCCGCCGCTGTCTGAAGAGCCAAGCTTTCCCGTACTCCCATCGCCGCCGCTGTCAGCATCACCAGAGTCGGGCGTATATATTTCCCTTTCCTTTCGGGGTACTCCCTCACAATTTCCCAATGCGCCCTACAAAGTCCGTCATAGTGGGAAGGAATCGAGAAAGCCTGCGGATATTTCGGATTACCCAAATAACCTTCAATGACACCCCAAACTTTATCTCTTTTCGCCGCTAAGACTTCAGCAAATGAATTAACCATAATGTCTACTTACCAAACGTCCTCACTTGCTCCCTGTACCACTTAAGTGCCTGGTCAAAATCTTCAACCATAAAATCTGGCCATAGGACAGAAGTAAAATATATCTCCGAATATACCGTTTGCCAAGGGAGATATCCAGAAAGTCTAGATCTCCCCCCGGTACGAATTACTAAGTCAGGATCCGGCTGGCCAGCAGTATCTAACTTAGAAGAGATTAACTCTTCCGTAATGGCATCGCCTGTAATCCCCCCCGCGTTGAGCTTCCCCACAGCCCTAACAATTTCGTCTCTTCCATCATAAGCCAACGCCAGATTAACTATCATCCCCTCATTGTGGCAGGTTATGCCGGCCGCATCTAATAAAATGTCACATATATCCTGAGGAAACAGGAGTAAATTCCCCAAGGGGACAAAACGAATGTCCTCCTCCGCCAGTCTCTTCAACATTGGACCCGCCCCTACTCTCAAAACATCAAGAAGAGCTTCCACTTCCCCTCTAGGCCTATTAAGATTCTCTCTGGACAAGGTGTAAAAAGACACAGCCAGCACCCCCAGCTCTTTGCATCGCAATGCTACCGGCTCTATCCTCTTCTCCCCCATTTTATGCCCCTCTATGGGAGGCAAATTTCTCTTCTTAGCCCATCTTCTGTTCCCGTCCATTATCAACGCCACATGAGTAGGAACTAGCGCTTCCATATTTTCCTTCAATACTCCCTATTGACAGCTGCTTCCGCCACTGCCCAAAAGAAAACACGCTCTTCTTCTCTCCATGATTTATCCCACTCTTGATCCACCACCTTCTGGCCTTCGGATGCATAATGCCTTGCCTTGTCCATAACGTATTGCAAGGCTCCGGTGTCTTCCATTATCTCCATCACAACTGCCGCCTCGTCTCTGGCTATGTCCTTTTTCCCCACCAACCTCTTCAAAACCTGTACCTGCGCCCTACTCCCTACCTCCAAGGAATGCAAAACCAACAATGTTTGCTTCCCTTGAGCCAAATCTGATAACACCGATTTCCCCAGCTTCTCTTCATCCCCAAACACCCCCAAGATATCATCTTGAAGCTGAGCAGCAACTGACACTGGGACTGCATAAGCACTCAATTTACTAAGAGTTTGTTCATTGTCTCCACCCGCCAAGACTGCCCCAATATGCATCGGCGCCTCCCCCGAAGATCTTCCCGCCTTTACAAACGCTAACTCCAAAATCTCCTCCTCCGTCGTATACCCCCTTGCATCACGCAATAGATCCAACAACTGACCATAGAAAGTATCTATTCCCGACCTGAGCAATATATCGAGAATCCTCACCCTCTTGTCAACCAAAATAGCTTCCGAAGCCAAAACAGGATAACAAGCAAAATAAGCCGCGAGATCCCCCGCCAACAAGCCCACACTATCTCCATACCTCTGGTTGTCAAAATTGTACTGTTTCGCTATCGCCTGCTGCTTAAACTTCTCATGAATAGTCACTCCCTTCCTCCTAGTGGGAGCTCGGTCAATCACATCGTCATGAATAAGTAACTGCGTTTGAAGCAACTCGACGGCCGCCGCCGCATCTGCTATCGCCTTCACTGACAAGTCATCAAAATCCCCCCTCAACAAACCAAACGTCGCGGCCACAAAAGCTACTCTTTGCCTCTTACCCCCTCGTAAAGTCAAGTCAACCACTTCTCCCAGCACCTCAGCCCCATACTGAGTAGCAGCATATTTCTTTCCCTTTTCAGATCCCAAGTACTGCTTTATCACCGGATCCACCCTTCCCTGCCAATACCCAAAGTAACCAAACACGTCCCGCGGGGAAGGAAGCTCACTCATTACGGCTCATTATAACTCTGCCCACCCCCCCGTCAACTCAGAAACCTCAGACCAATTAAGGCGGTAACACCACCGGTAATCCATCCTCCTATCACTTCAGACGGCAAGTGGGCCCCAAAGTAAAGTCTCTGTATCCCATTAGCCAATGCAAAAAACCATCCCACACCAACCATAAAAGGATGTAAAGGATATAAACTTGCCAATCCGACTGCAGCAGTAATAGAAATAGCCGCAGACCCTGAAGGAAAACTATATCTGTCAATTTGCCTAATAAATTCTGGCAACGGCTTCTCTCTGATCACAACGTTGGCTTGTTCCAGACGCTCAAACACCCTCAATCTCTTAAAGATCCTTTTTAGAAGTATGCTGTTTACAGCTATAGCCAAAACCAACAGTTCCCCAAATAGCCTCCAGTCCCCCCCCATCACCACCATATACAACAACACGAAGTAATACCACACATCTAATAGTATTAAAAACCTATCCAGCCCCTTCGAATGAGGTAACGAATTTACATACGCAAACACCGCCCTGTCAAGACCAGCGATTTCACCCAATACCTTCTTTGCCCCCCGATCCAAATTCATCACGCTACGCGTTCTTTGAGCGCCTCATAATACTTCTCCATATACCACTTCGCTCTCTCCCAATTTCCCTTTTGTGTCTCCATACTTGCCAAATATGCCAGATGCGCCGACTTATTGGCCTGGAAATTCGACAGTCTGTATTTTTCCGCCACCAGCTGCCGCGTCTCCTCCTCAGTTTGCTTACCCCGCCACAGATTTACCTCAATATTAGCTACCAGTTCCGGTTCAAACGCCAGCCCCACATTATGTTTTATCACCTCATAAAGACCTTTTAATGCTTTCTTAGCACTCTCCCAGTCTTTTTGCTGACCAGAGCGTAAGGCCCTGGCCATACCCAACCCGGCAGTTTTTGCCAATCCCTTGGACAACCCGTACTGCTCCCTGACATATTTAATCACCAAATCACTTAATTTTTTATTGTCGCTTTCACCCAAGGCCCGTCGGAAATCCAACTCCAGCTTGGCCATCACCTGCGGTTTAAACGCCAGATGCTCCATCGCATCATTACCTCCAAACCTCCTCCTGCGCCTGGAATAATCCAGAATCGCTTCCCGCAGTTTTGCCGGCGAAAAATCCGGAAAATGATCCGGCTCCCAATACATTTCCGCATAATCGCTTTGCCACTGCAGAATTCCGCTTGTCCGCTGTTCCCCGCTGGTCCTGATTATCAAATCCGGATACGGATAAGGCTGACCTGCTGTATCCATATAGCTGTCCATCAGTTTCCGATCCACCTGTTCCGGCCGTATCCCGTCCGCAATAATTCTTTTGACCGCCCGCATAATTTCATCCGGCCCGTTGTAAT
>Ga0075662_129_pt1 | contig 14255 bp, 16 predicted proteins | sample RifGroA1_FD_68407 | JGI IMG/M metagenome (GOLD analysis project Ga0075662, IMG submission 68407) | reverse complement strand
AAAAAGTATCCACCCTTCGATTATACCTCACCCCTTCCGTTCCCCTCTCCTGTAACAGGAGAGGGGCCAGGGGAGAGGTATTTAGAAATTCTCGTTATCGCTCTTTTCAAATTTCTCTCTATCTCACTATTCCAAAATACCAACGTCTTTACTCCCAACGACTCAAAATATCTCATCCTTCCCAAATCATATCTGCGCGCCTCGTCAGTCGTGTGTACAAAGCCCTCCAACTCAATTGCCAATTTCGCTTCGGGGCAATAAAAATCCACCACATAGCCCTCAACACTATTCAACCTTTCCCACAGCATTTTTTCTGCTTGAGTAGACGTTTCTCTTAAAGATTTCCTGCGAAGTTTTAACGGTTGGATATTAAAAACAAGTTTTCTTTTCACAAGCGGTCCCCCTCTTAAATTAAGAGGGGGCGACGGGGGAGTTATAAACTTAGTTCTTTCAGCCTCTCTATCAGCACTTCTCTCTCATTTGGTAAGCCCCGTTCCACTTCCTCAAACAGCGCTTGTAAATATTTACCGACCATAGGCCCTGTCGGGACTTTTTTTATCTCCATCACGTCACGCCCGTTGATTTTCAAATCTGTAACCGAAAAAGGTTGTTTTTGCACTTCCAAAAGTCTTTTTTTAAACTCCTCCAGCCGCCAGCTGGTTTCCCGGGCTCCCCCTCCCAGCCGGTCACCGGTTCGCAAAGCCAGCATTTCCATGACGTTTTCCAGCCCCACATTTTTGATAAACCTCCGCACCGCGCTGTCCGTCTGCCGCTCGTCAACAGTAAATTGGTGCCACCGCACCAATATCATGAATTTTTCTTTCTGCTCATTGGAAAATCGTAAGCGGCACGCTATTTTTTCGGAAATTTTTGCCCCTTCCATTTCGTGGTTATAAAAAGTGATTCTCCCGTCAGGGTATTTTCTTTGAGTTTTTACTTTCCCCACATCGTGGATCAGAGTTGCCAATCGGGTCACTGGGTCAGTGCTGGGACAATGCCTCAGCGCCTCCACGCTGTGCGTCCCCACGTCATAAATGTGGTGCCTTCCCGGGCTCTTTTGTTCCACCCCGAAAGCTGCCTCCATTTCCGGTAGTACATATTCTCCCAAACCCGTGTTCCGCAGTAATAGATATCCGTCAGCCGGGAAATCGCTGGCCATGATTTTCAATAGTTCATCTCTTACTCTCTCCGCCGATATTTGCTTTATCTTGTCTGCATTAGCTTTTATTGCCCCAAAGGTCCCGTCTTCTATATTGAATTTCAGCTGCGTTCCTATTCTTACCGCCCGCATCATTCGTAGCGCATCCTCCCCAAATCTTAAGTTCGGATCACCCACCGCTCTTATTAGTCTATCTTTCAAATCCTTCTCCCCTCCGTACAGATCAATCAATTCAAATGCAGGTTTACCCTGAGCAAGCGAAGCGCGTCGAAGGGCCATGGCGTTAATGGTGAAATCCCGCCTTTGCAGGTCCTCTTCCAGTGTTTTTCCCCACTTTACTTCGTCCGGATGCCGGCTGTCGGAATATCCCCCCTCGGTTCTGAAAGTGGTGATTTCAAAGGGTCTCTGTCCGTCATCCCCCGGGACCCCCACCGTCCCGTATTTATTGTCGTAATACCCGTCGGGAAACAGTTTCAATATTTCCTCCGGTACCGCGTCGGTTGTAAAATCCCAATCTACCAGCGGCCGGTCCAGAAGGATGTCTCTGACCACTCCTCCCACAATAAATATTTGGAGCCCGTTTTTTTCAAACTTGTTTAATATTTCCTGTACTTGGTCGGGAACTGATAATCTTAATTTCATAACTTAGCTTTCTCCCTCTTACGGCGTAAGACGCGAGCCGCAGGCTCGAATTAACAGGGAGATGCAAGAGGGAGTTATTAAAGAGTGCTGTTAAAATTGTAGCATGCAAACAGATAAAATTATCGGCCTACTTCTCAAAAACCGCGGTCTGACCAGCCCCGAAGCTGTCGAAGGATTCTTTCACCCCCCCCACCCGAAAGATTTAAGTCTCAAGTCATCCGGTCTGTCAGCTTCCCGGGTAACCTCAGCCATTCGCCTCATCCGCTCCCACATTCAGCAAAATCACCCTATTGCCGTTTACGGTGACTACGACGTGGATGGCATTTGCGCCACAGCCGTTATCTGGGAAACCCTCCATGCGCATTCTCCCCACGTTTTTCCCCATATTCCTCACCGCAAAGACGAAGGTTATGGACTGACTCAAAAGGGGATTGATCACTGTTTGTCTCAAGGTGCCAAATTGATCATCACTGTGGACAACGGCATCGTCGCCCACGAGCAGATTGAATATTGCCGCTCCCGCGGCTGTGACGTCATTGTTATAGACCATCATGAACCGGTAGACACTCTCCCCAAAGCCAACGTCTTACTTCACTCGACCGCTACTACAGCTACTGGACTCTCTTGGTTTTTTTCCCGGGAATTTCAAAACTCCGATCAACGACCAACGAACAACGATCAACTGTCTTTAGTCTCCCTGGCGACTATCTGCGATATTGTTCCGCTTATGGGGTTAAATCGCAGTCTGGCCAAATTCGGCCTGATCGAGTTAAACCAAACCCGCCGCCCCGGCCTTCTGGCGCTTTTCAGAGAATCCGGCTTAACTGCGGCCAACGATCAACGAGCAACGATAAACTCTTACCACGTCGGTTTCATCATCGGTCCCCGCTTAAATGCCATGGGCCGTCTCGAACACGCTTTAGACAGCCTCCGCCTGCTGTGTACCACCGATCCCGACCGGGCGGCAAAATTAGCTGTCGCTCTAAACGACACTAACCGCTCCCGCCAGGATCTGACCGTCTCCGCTTTCACTCACGCCCAGACTCTGGTAGACGAAAACAATCTTCCCTCCCTGATTATTGTCGCCGATACTTCCTATGACCAGGGAATTATCGGCCTGATTGCCGCTCGCCTGGTGGAAAAATATCATCGTCCGGCCATCGCGGTTAGCATTGGGGAGGCCGAAAGCAAAGCCTCCGCCCGCTCCGTTGCCGGTTTCAATATTACCGATCACATCCGTACTGCGGGTGATCTTCTGACCAGTGTCGGCGGTCATGCCATGGCCGCAGGTTTCTCTTTTTCCAACGCCCATTTGGAACAGGTCATCTCCGCCCTCTCGCACCCCGAAATCGATCCTGATTTATTCGTCAAATCCCGCCGCATTGATGTGGAGGTCCCCCTCTCCGCCATAAATTTAGACTTGTATCTTAGACTCCTCGATTTTGAGCCATACGGTCTGGGAAATCCCCAACCTGTTTTTTCTACTTCAAATATTCAAATCACCAATATCCGCTACGTCGGTCGTGATAATCAGCACCTCAAATTCAAAGTCGATGGCCTCGACGCCATTTATTTTAACGCCCCATCTGCGATGAACGATGAACTAATAATTAATAACCCGGTAAACCTCGTTTACCGCATCTCGCTCGACACTTTCAACAGGCAATCTCACATCCAACTCGTCGTCCAGGATATAATCCCGGTATCTTCCCCAACCATTCCCCTCTCTTAAATTAAGAGAGGGGCGAGGGGTGAGTTATATGAACCCTCTACTAACAGATTTACTCGACTCTCTTTCTCTTACCCCCCGCCCCATCGACCGGGATCTGATCGTCCGGGCTTGGGAATTTGCGGATCTGGCCCATCACGGCCAAAAGCGGCTTTCCGGGCAATCTTACATTCTCCATCCCACACAGGTGGCCATTACTTTAGCTCTCTGGAACCTGGATACCCAGACCATTGTTGCCGGCCTTTTGCATGACACGGTCGAAGACGGCGGTGCTGCCAAAGAAGACTTGCTCACCCAATTTGGCCCGACGGTGACCCGAATTGTTGACGGCGTCACCAAAATCACCGACATCCGCTTAACCGGCAGCACCGAAAAAGAGTTTGTGGAGAATTTACGAAAAATGCTTCTGGTAATGGCCCGGGATTTACGGGTGATTTTAGTCAAGCTGGCCGACCGTCTTCACAACCTGCAAACCCTGCAGTTTTTGCCAGCCGAAAAACAAGTCGAAAACGCCCGCGAGACTCTGGAAATTTACGCCCCCCTGGCGGAGCGTCTGGGCATGGGAGAAGTCAAAGGTCAGTTGGAAGACCTGGCTTTTCCTTATGTCTACCCGCAGAAGTATCAGGATTTACTGGCCCAAACCAAAGAGTTGTTTGCCCAGGGGGAAAAATATATCGCCAAATTCAAGCGGGAGCTTTTAGCGCTTTTTAAGCCCCAGATTCCCTCAGCCGTTGTCAACACCCGCCACAAACATCTTTACAGTCTCTTCACCAAGCTCAAGCGGCCGGAAAACGCGGGCGATTTGGCCAAAGTCTACGATCTGATTGCCGCCCGGGTGATTGTGGATATGGTCGAAGAGTGTTATGCCGCCTTGGGTCTGATCCATGGCAAATATCACCCGGTTCCATATCTGGGAGTTTCCGACTTTATCGCCAACCCCAAGCCCAACGGTTACCAGTCTCTCCACACCAAAGTTTTCGGGCCGGAGGGTAGGATTGTCGAACTGCAGATCAGAACCCGCGCCATGCACCGCCAGGCCGAAATGGGTATCGCCGCCCACTGGCAATATTCAGAGGTAAAGGCCCAAGGCGCTTCAGGGGATAAATTAGAGCAGGGTGTCTCTTTCGCTCCTCAAAATAAACTGGCTTGGGTCAAACAACTGGCCGCTTGGCAAAAAGAGCTCACTTCCGACCAGGAATATCTGACGGCTCTCAAATTTGACGCTCTTCAGCATCGTAATCTGGTCTTTTCCCCCAAAGGTGACGTCTATGATTTACCCAAAGGTGCCACTCCAATTGACTATGCTTACGCCGTCCATACCGATCTGGGTCCCCAGGTTACCGGCGCCAAAGTCAACGGCAAGTTAGTCTCTTTGGACTATCAGCTCAAAAATGGTGACGTAGTCGATTTGGTTATCAATCGTAAACGCAAAAATCCCAGCTCCGACTGGCTGAATTTCGCTGTCACTACCACTGCCCGCCGCCAGATCCAAAAATCCCTCAAATCTTAGGTTTTTTTCTGCCAATTCTCTTCATTTCTTCTTTCCACTCCCTGGTCTTTGCCTTCTGCGGTCTCCATCCCGGGGTCAAAAATCTAGTCAACGCCGCGATTAGATCCACAACCGATCCTGACCGCCTCGCCTCAACTATCGCTTTAGCAGCTTGGTAATCCCCCTCAGTCATATCAGGCCTCATAATTCAAACCCCTATCATGATATTTTATCACTAACAATTAAATTCACCGCTTCAATTGGGGACAAGTCAGAGTCAGGGGCGGTCAGAAGTTCCAGAGCCAGTAAAGCGAGTTCTCCCGTCGGCCCGCCTTTTCTGGCTATCCGCCACAGCGCTTCCTCCCCTCCGGAATAAACCGCCGCTAATAATTGCCCTTGGGCTTGTGGTAAATCCAATTTAGTCAATTAGTTCCTCCTTACGTACTCTTCGGGGAGGTAAATCCTCATGTCTTAATAAGCCCACCGCAAAAGCTGCAGCCTGTTGAGGGTTCCACTCATTAACTTCCCATCTTACTTCCACGATTTCACACTCGTCAGGTCGGAAAGAAATTTCAAGCGGTCGCCAGCTCCCATGATACCAAACCCCGGAATTTCTATTTATTCCCGGTAAATATTGTTTTTGATCCTTACACATAAGCCTTAAAAAAACCTCCCGCTTTTTTCGGGAGGGTTTGAAAGTTTTTACTTAACTTTTTTCTCTTACCCTCCCCCGCCGCCCATGGGAAGCATGGAGAAGCAGTCCTTATTCAGGACCGCTTCGCGGGTGGTAATAATAGACAGCTTCATACAGCCTAAAAAATTATATAATCTTGACTTTGATTTTGTCAAGCATATACTGTGGGCATGGCAAAGCAGACTGTTTTGGACAAATATAAAGTCGAGATAACCCAGCAACCAGACGGATCATATCTGGCAGTATGCCCAGATTTGTCGGGGGTATACGCCGAAGGAAAAACTTACTTGGATGCAGTTTTGAATGTGGAAGATGTTCTTCGGATCTCTCTTGGGTTACTGGGAAAATCCCAATCCTTAGCCAAAGCTGGCAGAAAATTTTCTCTCGAAATCCCTAATCCCTTGCAGCTTGGTCTGACTTCATGACACGCCAGCCTCGGGTAACTGCCCGGCAAGTAGAAAAGGTGGCCAGAAAGTTAGGTTTTGTTTTCAAACGTCATGGTCGTGGAAGCCATGATGTTTGGCAGCATTTCAGGGACAGTCGTATATTGGTTATCAGTTACCATTCTGGATCTACAATCAAACCTGGCACCATGAAACAAATTCTCAAATCGCTGGAGCTGACTCCTGATAAATTCCAGGAGTTGCTATAACTGTTAATTAGTTGTAATATCCCTTCAACTTTAAAAGCGTAATCCATTGGCTGACAACCAATGAGCTGTCCGGGGTAGTAACCGGACCGGACCCGCCCGTAACAGCGGCAATTAAGACCCAAATCCGGATGGCACCCTCCAATGTTACATCGGAGTCCGGAAAAAACAGGGTCTTTTTTTAATCCTAATTAAATAATCTTAATAATAAGTTAGAATTAGAATGTTAGTTAAACCATTCCGGGGGTGAGTAAAAAAATGGACCGCACTCTTACCAGTGAAACCGTTTCCAAAATAGGGGAGACAATCCTGCTTAAGGGCTGGGTGGACACACGCCGCGATCACGGCCAGATTGTTTTTATCGATCTGCGTGACCGCACTGGTTTAGTCCAGATAGTCGCCCGCCCCGAGCTGGTCGAAGGACTCCATTCCGAGGACGTCATCTATGTTACGGGCCCGGTCAAAGCCCGCCCGGAAAAATTAATCAATCCCAAGCTAGCAACCGGCACCGTCGAAGTCGAAGCCGCCAAAGTCGAGCTGATCTCCAAAGCCGCAGAACTGCCCTTTGACATGGGGGCCGAAGGATTAAATCTCGAGTTGCCTACTCTCCTCGATTACCGCTCTTTGGTTTTACGTCACCCCAAAGTTCAGGCCATTTTCAGAATTCAGGAAGTGGTCATCGACAGTTTCCGCCGGGCGCTCAAAGCCAAAGACTTTCTCGAGTTCCAAGCTCCCTCAATTATTTCCTCGGCCCCGGAAGGCGGCGCCGATATTTTTGAAGTTAAATATTTTGGTCATAAAGCCTATTTAGCTCAAAGTCCTCAGCTCTATAAATCTCTTTTGGTCAGCGCCTTTGAAAGAGTCTTTTCCGTCAACAAAGTCTTCCGCGCCGAACCGTCGGTTACCACCCGCCATTTAACCGAGGTCGTAAGCCTGGATGCGGAAATGGGCTTTATAGACTCCTGGCTTGAAGTTCGGGATATGGCTGAATACACCATCAAATTTATTCTGGACGAAGTGACCAAAAACTGCACCAAAGAACTTGAACTTTTTGCAGCCGTTATCCCGGAAGTTCCCCAAAAAATCCCTACCCTCAAGCTTCGGGAGGCCCAAGAGATAATTTACCAGCGCACCGGTCGCGATTGCCGCCGGGAAAAAGATCCCGCCCCTGAAGATGAGCGCGAGATTTGCCTCTGGGCCAAGGAAACTCAACACTCTGACTTGGTTTTCATTTCCCACTATCCCACCAAATACCGCCCCTTTTACACGTACCCGGACGACGAAGACCCGGAATACAACCAGGGTTTCGATCTGATTGGCAGGGGAGTGGAGTGGATGACCGGTGGTCGCCGCATCCACGATTACCAGACCCTGGTCGAGCACGCCAAAAAATGGGGTGTCAACCCGGACAATATCCAGCTTTATTTGCAGGCTTTCAAATACGGCATGCCCCCCTTGGGAGGTTTTGCTTTCGGCGCCGAGCGCATTACCATGCACATTTTAGGTTTATCTAACATTCGTGAAGCTTCCCTTTTCCCCCGTGACATGGAGCGCGTCGACGTCCGGTTGTCCACACTCAAGAAAGCATCAGGTAACGATGTCTCCGCCACTGTTCATGGCGAAGAAGTTTTTTCTCGGATTAAATCAAAGCTGGATGCGGCAGGAGTTCACTATAAAAGCCTGGATCATGATCCGGTTTTTACTTCAGCTGATTCGGCTCGGATTCGTGGTACCCAAATTCAGCAGGGAGCCAAAGCCCTGGTGATGTTTGCTGATAAATCGCCGATTTTGGTAGTCATCTCCGCTTCTCTCAAGGCTGATACAAAGTTGCTTAAACAATTTTTACAAGTCAAGGATTTGCGTATGGCCACAGCTGCGGAAGTAAACCAATTAACAGGTTTAGAAACAGGTTGCATTCCGCCATTTGGCTCTGTTCTTGGATTAAAAACCTATCAGGATAAATCTCTTTCCCAAAATGACGAAATCGCATTCAATGCAGGCTTGCATACCAGGTCAATAATTATGAAATATGAGGATTTTAATAATATTGAGCACCCTCAAGTAGGAGAATTTTCTTCAGAAAAATGATCCGCAAGATTACGTTTATAGCCGTTGACCGGCTGGCCCTGTCTCTTTTCTTAGTCATTCTGGTGACCAGTTTAGCCTGGCGCTGGTTTTCTCCCGCGTCTTTGCCTATCCCGGAGTTACCCGGTCTGAAAAATCCCCAATCCCAAAACCAGCCCCCGCCGGAAATTTCCGCCCGCCATGTCTTTGTCTGATCGATGCGGCGGGAGCAGTAGTGCTCTACCAAAAAAACCCGGATACAAAATTAATGCCAGCTTCTACTACCAAGATGATGACCGCTCTGGTTGCCCTCTCGGCCTATCCTCTGGATCAGATTATGACAGTCACCCGCCCCTATCCGGACGGACAGGATATTCACCTTGTCGCAGGTGAAAGGATTTCGGTAGAACGCCTTTTATATGCCCTGCTGGTCCAGTCTGCCAACGATGCAGGTGAAATATTAGCCGAAGAATATCCAGGAGGCCGGGACACTTTTGTCGCCGCCATGAATGCCCGGGCCAAACAGCTTAATTTACTCCGCACCCAATTCCAAAACCCCACTGGGTTGGATGAAGATGGTCATTACTCGTCAGCCGCGGATCTGGCCCGTTTAGCCGATGAGTTTATGCACAAGCCTTTATTGGCCCGGATTGTTTCAGCAGAAAATGTCGTGCTTGCCACAAGCGACGTCTCAGCCGTCCATGTCCTTGCCAATACCAATCAGCTTTTAGGCCAAGTAGAAGGTGTACTGGGGGCCAAGACCGGATATACTGATCTGGCCGGACAAGCGCTGGTAACACTGGTAAACCGCGAAAATCATCCCGTGATAATTTCGGTTTTAGGCAGCACCGATCGCTTCTCCGACACCAAAAAACTTATCGACTGGGTCTATTCCAATTTCATTTGGGATTGAAGAAGGCATTCCCCTCTCTTAGCTTAAGAGAGGGGTGAGGGGTGAGTTATCTACAATGGAACTAGTATAACGTCCCCTCCTCTTAGATTAAGAGGGGGGTTAGGGAGGAGTTATTGTATATACTCCCCCGTCACTGCCGGCACATATGCCAGAAATCCGTAGTCACCTTCAAACACGATTACCGGCTGCATAAACTGCTGCGGGTCATTTGACTCATAATAACCCATATATACTTTGCGGATGGTGACCTGGGGAGTAGTCCTTTTGGCCACGTAGCCGCCCCCGGCGATCAATTCCTGCCACGCCGCCTCCGAGTTTTTCAGAGGATAGGTGGCAAAACTGTCTTCCAATACTTGCGAGTACTGATAATTAGCCTGGACTACTCTTTTGTTGCTGGTCAGACTGGAAATAATCACGTTTACCGGGGATGTATCCCCGCCCGCGGTCACTATCTTTAAGTCATCTCGGTTAGCCCGGAACAAGTCTACCCGCACAAAATTTGCTTCATACAGGTTATCTGTTGGCACCATCGCCGAGTTGGTAGCTACCAAATAGACGGATTTACCTGATCCCGCCGCCAGATCATCCGTCAGAAGCCCCAACTTTTCGAAATAACTATTCCCCTCAGTTATGGCCGTATTGCCGACAGGTACAGCCCGGGTTGAATAAACGGCCATTTCCGCGGTCCAGTCATACTTATAGGCAAACCCCCGGGAGATGATATTTACTGTCACTTGCGCGGCAATTGTCGGGTGAAAAAACCGGTAAGTGCTTTCATCCAGTTGTTCCGGATTATTTACAAATCCCAATAATCGCACCTTCTCTTTTATTCTGTCCAGCTCCAATAGTCTTGATTTATTTATTCCCACTACGTACACCCGCCCCGCCTCCGGCAATTTGGGCAGCCCTCCCTCAATAGTTTCCAGTTTATATTCCGGTGTAGCAGCCGCATCCGTCGGGGGAAACACCAGCTTAGGCAGTTTTCCGTACAGGACTGTCGGCGGAGGCGGGGGAGGAGGATTTAAGGCCAGATATATTCTTTTACCCAGCCGCACTACGACCGGGATGAGAATGATTATTACCGCCCCGTAAGCCCCGTACTTTACTGCTTTCCGGGAAATCACACTCACCTCGGTCAAAGTAGCCATGCTATAGTCATCATACTCGAGTTTGCGAGAGTATGATGGATATATACCCATCGAAATGCGCTAAGACGCATACAAACTACCTTTAGATGGGTATAAAATGGATTGTATCATTTTATGGCTTTGATTCGTACCCGCTTTGCCCCATCTCCCACAGGTCAAATGCATATTGGCAACCTCCGTACCGCCGTCTACGCTTATGCTCTGGCCAAACACAATTCCGGGCAATTTATCCTGCGTATCGAAGATACGGATCAGAAACGTTACGATCCGCAGGGCATCACTGATATCAAAAATAACCTCACTACCTTTGGCTTGAACTGGGACGAGCTGTACATCCAGTCGGAGCGAAAAAAAGCTGGTATTTATCAACAAACAGCCGAAAAATTAGTCTCCGACGGCCACGCTTTCTATTGCCGGTGTCCTGCCAAAAACGTCAAGCAGGCAGGGTACTCCACTATACTTCGCGACCCGTGCCGCGACAGGGGTCTTACATCGGGAGCGGTCAAACTGCGGGTTCCGGACAATCAACAAATTTCGTATCACGATTTCGTTCTGGACAAAGTGGTTTCTTGGGATACAAACACGGTTTATGAAGCCACCTTACTCAAAAGTGACGGTTTCCCCACATATCATTTGGCAGCCATGACCGATGACCTGCTGATGCAAATTTCTCACATCTTACGCGGTCACGACTGGATGCCCAGCACTCCCATTCATCTTCTCGTTCTTGATTATCTTGGAAACAGGCGGCCTGAAATAGGCCATTTGACTGATATTCTCTCTTCAAAAGGGGGAAAATTATCAAAAAGACGGGACTCTGTTTTTTGTGAAGCGTTTCTTGAGCTAGGGTATCTTCCGGAAGCTCTTTTAAACTTTGTCATTCTTTTAGGTTGGGCTCCCAAGGACAATCAGGAATTGTTCACTTTAGAGGAATTTGTCCGTAAATTCGATCCTTCCGGCTTTCAGAAAGCCAACCCGTTGTTTAGCGACACCAAACTAAATTGGCTCAACGGTTACTACATCAGGCAAAAAACGGATACACAACTTATTCAACTCGTGAAACCATTTGTGAAACAGGATGTTACGGACACAAAACTTGCTCAAATAACTCCTCTTATCAAGGATCGGTTGGTTAAACTTTCCGATTTTCCGTCCCTTACCGGTTTGTTTTTTTCCCCTCCAGATTTAGACAAAAACTTGTTTGACCAACCCGATCTGGCAATCGAGCACTTAACCCTGGCCACCGAGCACCTGTCATCAAGTCCCTGGACCAAAGAAGCTATAGAAACCGGTTTAATGGCCGGGATAAAATCACATGGCTGGAAAGTAGGCGACTTCTTCATGTCTCTGCGCGTTGCCGTCTGTGGTTCCCGTGCCACACCTCCCTTAACCGAAACCATGCTGGTTCTGGGACAATCAGAATCTCTCACCCGCATCCGCAATGCTATAAACTTTTTAGGTCAATTAGGTTAATTAGGTCAATTAGAAATTTTTAAATGCCTCGTCCTGCCCCCAAACCCAAACTGGATGCCCAGTGGCTTCGTTCACGAATCAAGCTGAAACATCTCCATTCGGAAAAACTTCTCACTGCCAGTCATCCCGGTGCGGTAGCTCAATTGCATGCCGTTGGCATCCCCCCCGGCAATTTACGTGACCATGCCACCCGGCTCCTGACGGCCGGAGCCACAGCCGGGGTTTTGCTCCTCACTCCCGGCCAGCCTCTGCCGGCTTCAGCTTCCTTGCCGCCATCGTCTCAGACCTTGTTTGTCTCGCCGTTGGATCTCCATCAATCTCTGGCAGAAAGTCTGAAATCAGCTCTGCCTTCCGAAGTTATCCCGCTCACTCCCTCCCAGGAATCCCAAATAAGCGCCATTCTCCACTCTCATTTCGGTCTCCATGCCGGGGCAGATCTGGAAGGTAATCGTTTGAATCGTAGTTACGGGCTGATCGGGGCCGAACAGCACCTGCCGCGTTACCCGGGAGACACGGCTTCTGCCCACGAGGATTTTATCCAGGCTGGAATAACTCCTGGTAGGGGAGCCTGGGGATACTTTGCCCCAAGTCTTGCAGAACTCACCCCCCAGCTTATCCGGACTGAAAAATATTATGTAGCTGTCCAGACGTTGTACCTTCCGGATTGGACCACCCGCCTGTCTTATCTTCGGGACTGGTACAAATACCGCAAAGTTGTTATGGTCAATCCCGAAAACGGCAAGACCATTATCGCCGCCATTGCCGATTCGGGACCGTCAGCCTGGACCGGCAAGCACTTCGGCGGCTCACCCGAAGTCATGGCGTACCTCGAGCGTCAGGACGGGTCCCAAAAAGGTCCGGTGATATTATTTTTTGTCGACGATCCGGACAACCAGGTTCCCTTAGGCCCCCTGGAGTACAATTTAGAAAAAGGCCTCCCGCTATCATGACGGTTTTTTATAGCCAATTCCGGAGGTGCCATAGCACCGGAGGAATATACTTCCCGCACAGCGGGACAGATATATAAGATTTTTTATGTCAAAAATCTTTTACGATCATCTAGTCATCCGGGAAGACATTACCGCTGTTCTGGATTCCTATGACCTCGACCCCGTTGAGCGGGAAGAGTTAGTCGGACTTATCGATTCCCACCTTCACCACCACATCTTAAACATTATTCTCAATCATCTGCCTAAATCACATCACGCCGATTTCATCTCCCGCGTTATTGCCGCTCCCCACGATACCCAAATACTGGAATTTGTCCGGTCCAAAGTTTCGGTGGATATAGAGGAGGAAATCAAATCCCATGCCGCTAAAATTAAAACAGACCTTCTCTCCGAAATTCACAAATCCCGCCGCAAATAGGATCATAGCGGACTTTTAATGTTTTTAATTTTTGGATTCGTTACCTGCGTATATACTTGGGTTGTTCTGATATTTGTGTGTCCTAGCAGTTCTTGTACATAACGAACATCAACACCGTTTTCCAGCAAATGAGATGCAAAACTATGCCGGAGTGAATGGAAGGTCGCAGGTTTTGAGATAGATGCTTTTTTTAAAGCATTTGAAAATACTTTTTGAGCAGATCTTTCTGTTAATTTCCCACCTCTTTCGCTTTCAAAAAGATAATCGCCTCTCATTTTTCCTGCCATTAGATTTTGTAAGCTGGTTTTTAGTTTAGCTGGAATAACTGTGATTCTGTCTTTTTTCCCTTTTGCTTGTTTTAAGTGGATAGTAAGTTCGTCAAGATCAATATCTTGTACTTTTAAGTTAACCCCTTCGCTTACTCTCAAACCCGCTCCATATGATAATGAAATGAGGAGTTTGTGCTTAGTATTAGTAATTTTATTTATAATCTCAATTATATCTTTTCGCGACAGAACAACCGGGAGTTTCATGTGTCTTTTGGCGTAGGGAAAAGGAAAAGAAAGCGACCTTTGATATATTTTTGTTACGACAAATTTATATGCAGCATGATATTGGTTTACGGTATAGGGAGAATTTCTCTTTCTTATTAAACCATCAAGATATTGCTTGAATTCATCTGAGGATATGGTATTAAGCGGTTTTTTGAAATGGTTGTAGATTTTTCTGACGCATAAAGTATATGCTTTAATTGTTTTGGGACTGTAACCGGAAATTCGCAAGTTCTGTTGCAGTTTTTCAATAAGCATGATACTATTTTATCACTAATATAACGTTTATCCAAACAACAATACGCATAAACACTAGTTAGGCGAAATTCAAAATCAAGTAAATTATGATCAAAGCAATAATATTCGATTTCGATGG
>Ga0075662_114_pt1 | contig 14718 bp, 19 predicted proteins | sample RifGroA1_FD_68407 | JGI IMG/M metagenome (GOLD analysis project Ga0075662, IMG submission 68407) | reverse complement strand
ACGACGGAGACGGTGTAGAGGTGGGGGCGTCAGGATTGGCAGAATTTTTTGTCCAGGATAAATTCCGCAGCCAAGCCGAAGAACCATCGGGTGTCCGACCCGAGCTTTTATTAGCCTCCGGTTCACCGACAACCGGGTCTGGTTCATCACCAAAAGCTATGTGATTAATGATCTGTGCTGAGGGAGTAGAGTTGTCAAATAAAGTGATGGTATCTCCCGGGTTGTTTAACCAGCCTCCTGAATATTCGAACACAAAATAACCCATGGCCGGGATTGAGCCGGTGAGTAGTTTAGCGGGATTGGCTTTGTCTTTGAGAGACCAGCCGGTGATATCTACTGCTGTGCCGGAGTTATTGTACAGCTCAATCCATTCCGTGTCTGAGTTTGAAGAAAATTCGTTGATGTAAACTGAGGCCAAAACTGGAGCAGCCGCGAATAGATAAAGCAGGAATACTCCTCTCCACCAGGTCATTTGATAAAAACTATACTATGGGAAGTGCCGGGTACCAAATTCCGGCGACAAATATCAGACCCAAGAGGTGTGAAGGGTATTTTATTTTACTTTCAGACCGACAACTTCTTCAGGTTCAAAAAAACCTATTCCTGCTCTGCGGAAATCAGTTAGAACTAACAAACCGCGAGAGAATGCAGACAGTCCTGTCCTTTCAAAGATTCTGTCAGGTGTGGTTCCGGTAATTTCGGCTGTAACAATCTGCTTTTCAGGGGTCAAGCCAAAACATGTTTTGGCAATTTCTTCTGTTACTCCGGCAGATGGATCTCTGACTGCCGCGGCTGTGACTTGCATCTGAATACGTTTACCCCTCTCCAGAATGGTGTTGATAGTGTCGTTAAGACTTTCTGTGGTAACCGGATTATTTGGTTCATTCTTCCAGTTTTTGAATGCTTGTTCCAATTCTTTTTTTGTAACCATTGTCGAATTATATCGTATAGTTTGCTATAGGTCAATTCAGAAAAAACCAGTTTTTCAACAACTTCACGATCGTAAGGTTGTTGATGAAGTGTGAAGGCGAGTGAGAGGTTAAGGGCTCGGGTTGTTTCTGGTTCTAATAATATTTGAGCCTAGTTTACCAATTGCTATGAGCGGAAGATCGACTTTGGCAGTTACTTCTCCTTCCTCCACTTTATATATAGTAGCACCTCGAGTATCGGTAAATAAAGTGGAGCCTCCCAGATTTACCCCTAAGCGGAGACCCCCAAGATACTTTGCTCCTAATAAACTTCTAGCAAGACTCTCCCACGGTCGTTGCCTGATAACTGTATATTCACCGTCGAAGCCTTCGGGCTTCCTGCGTGAAAACTCCTCTGCGGCAGGAATTCCAAGAAATCTTCTGTGCATGTTTTTCTTTACTATACATCAAATGTCAACATCGGGTATTAATGGAGCTGATGCAGATAGCCTTCACACCCCCGAGGTGTGAAGGCTGGGCTTTTCGATTTCGGCCGATAGGTTTATAATCCGGGTGGTTAGAATCTGTTAAAACCTAAACTAAATGATAAACGGTAAAGATATTGCTCCAACCTTGAATGTGGTTGTTCCGGGACCGGCTTTAGTCTTTGCAAGCTCGGAAAATATTAAGGCTCCCGAAAGCTCAAAGCCCTTTAGTGAACTGGTAGTGCTCATGTTTGTTATTACCGGAATAGTAAGACTTGGAATCTTGACGGGGTTAATCGGCCATGAGTTTAAATCGGATTGGGTTTGGTAGGTTATATTGCTCTGGGATTAATAGAAAACGCAATTATCAATAAAAAGATGGCGGACCTGGGAGGAAAATAAGATTTACTGAATGTGGAGGTAGAAGGTTTTGAGGCCGGAGCCGTGGTCGATGTATTTGATATTCAGGTCGGACGAGCCGCATTTTTGGGTGGACGAATAGAGAGTGCCGTCGGCGACGGCTTTGATGACGTCGTTATCGGAAACCATATCTATACCGGTATGAATCCCCCCACTATACTTATACACGTAAGAGTAATCAGTTTTGCCGTAGCGTTGAGTAACTTCAACTGTGCCCTTAATGGGCCAATCCCAATTGCCGGAGCCAATATTTAGCCCCCATTTGTCGGTCATATTTTTGAGATACCCTTCGGCGTTGACCCAGGAATCCCCTTGGCGAACCTCAAAATGAAGGTGTTTGCCGGTACTGCAGCTGGGATAACCGGAATTGCCCACCAGGCCAATGGGATCACCGGTTTTGACCGGACCTTCGCGGGTGGCGGCGGCCAAGGCCGCTTGGATGGCGGCCAGCTCCAGTCGGGCCTGCTCTAACTGCTTTTGGTAAATCGCCTCATTATTTTTGGTCTGGATAAGCAGGTTGTCTTTTTCTTCCCTCAGTACAGCCAGGGACTTTTTCTGGACTTCCAGTTTCTTTTTGGCATCCTCCACCAGATTCTTTTGCTGAGCGTAATTGAGCTGAACCACCTGGGTATCGTGGAGAATTCGGCGGTTGTTAGCCTGGATAATCCGGGCGTATTTGAAACGGGATAACAGCCTGGAGAAATCGGTAACTGAAAACAGAATTTGCAGAGGGTCCAGCGACCCCTGTTTGTAGGAATGGAGAATCTGTTTTTCGAGAATTAAAGAGCGCTCTTTGAGACGAATTTCGAGAATGGTAATTTTACCGGAAAGGGAGGCAATCGTGTCCTCTGTTTGGGAGATTTTTAGCGTGTTTAGGGCTATCTGATTCTCATAATAGACCACCTGATCAGCCAGAGTCTTGGCTTGGGATTTAAGTTCGGTAAGTTTCTTTTCCAGTTCGTCGATCTGGCGCTGTTTATCTTCGCTTTCGGAAGAATGCACAACAATCCCGGAGCCGAAAAGTAAAAGGATTAAAGCCAGAAAAGTCAGTAAAATCTTCTTCATGATCTCAGGAAACGCCGGGCGGCAAAAAGCCCTCCTAAACCGCCGATTAGCGATCCTAAAATCAACTCCCCGCCTAAAACCTCGAGCATAAATACCACCGAAGGATAAAGTTCGGGGATCTGGAAAATGAAGCTGGACAGAAACGGAGTCGAATACAAAAACACCAGGTAAGTGACCAGCCAGGCTGACGCTGCGCCGATGGCACCATAAAGAACACCTTCAAGAACAAAAGGATAACTTATATAGCCGGCTGTAGCCCCCAACAGCTGGTAAATGGCAATTTCCTCACGGCGGCTGGTGACGCGGGCGGTGATAACCGAAAGAATGACTACAAAAGTGATGAAGGCCTGGGAAGCGGAAAGGGCGATACGGGCAGTACGGACAGATTTGGTCCAGCGGATGAGAGAAAAAACCACATTTTCTTCAAACCGGACTTCCTCAATCCCCTCTGCCTGTTTTAATTGTTCTGCCAAAAGTTTTAAGTCCGACGGATTTTTGGCCGATACTTCAAGAGAGGCCGGCAGCATTGCTGCGGTTACGGCTTCCAAGAGCAGGGGGTCGGAAGCATTCAAGTCCCGGTATATTTTCAGGGCCTCATCTTTGGAAATAAATTTGAATGATTCCACTAAACCTGTCGCTTCCAGGCGAGTCCTGATTAGATCGATTTGCTGGGGATTGGGGATGACATCTGTTTTGAAAAAGGCATTGACCTGCGGGCGGGATTCAAAATAACGGAGGATTTTGTGAGCGGCGGCCGCGTCCAAAAAAAAGATAGTGGCGGAAAACAGGGTAAGGGTAACTACCATCAGAGAAACCAGAGTCTGGTATGGAGTGCGGCGCAGCCGGGTCCAGGTGACATGGAAATGGTTACTGATCATATTTGCCTTTCGGGGTATCTTTGACTACCCGGCCTGATTCCAGGGTAATGACTCTCTGGGAAAAATGGTTAACAATATCGGCGTTGTGGGTAGCCATAATCACGGTGGTTTTGAGCTCGGAATGGATATCTTTCAGCAGAGAGACAATACCCCTGCCGGTTTTGGGATCGAGATTCCCAGTTGGCTCGTCGGCCAGGAGGAGTTTGGGCTTGCCCACAACTGCCCGGGCAATGGCCACCCTCTGCAGCTCGCCGCCCGACAACTGACTGGGAAAAAGATGGCTTCGATTGGTTAAACCGACCATTTCCAAAGCGATTTTTACCGAAGCGAAAATATCATCCGGCTTAACCTGCCTGACTTCCAAAGGCAGGGCGACATTTTCCCATACGCTGCGCTCGGGCAACAGCTTGAAATCCTGAAATACCGGTCCCAAATGACGCCGGTAATGGGCCAAATCCCGGGACAGCAACTGGCTGATCTTGTGACCATCGACTATCAATTCCCCCGAAGTAGGCTTGAGATCCCGTAAAATTAAGCGAAAGACGGTGGTTTTTCCCGAGCCGGAAGCGCCGGTAAGAAAGACAAATTCTCCCGGTTCCACCGTAAAATCAACCTCCTGTAGGGCGACGATTTTTCCAAATTTTTTGGTCAGAGAGCGGGCAGTAACCATGGTTACTCGAGAATTTTTACCCGGCCTACATCCATCAACCAACCGACTTTTTGGGCTTTCATGGTTTCCCCCCAGATTTCGACTTTTTTACCTACAAATTCGTCCAAGTCGACGATGGATGAAACCAGATACGCGGTTTTGGTGGGGCCGCCTTCACGAATTAATTTGTGGGTGCCCTCGCCATTGAAGCCGCCTTTTTCCAAAACCCCGGTCGCGGTGTCGCGAAAAGTCTGGGTATCGGTGGAACCAACCTCAGTGGCGGATTTGACCATTTCCCCGGTTGATGATCCCCCCGGGCCTTTTGCGGCACGACTGCGACTAATAAAATAGCCTGTGACCGCACCGGCCAGGATAATTACCAGGGCGCCAATAATCAGGACGGGTTTGGCAGGCGGTTTGACCGATTGAGGGGTGATCGGGGTCGACGAAGGCATTGGGGGGGTAACCGGAGTTGCGCCAAGAACAGGATCCATGGTATTTAGTATAACATATTCTAACTGCCCAGAATTCTGATTTCAGCTTCGATAAACTGGTCCAGATCACCATCCAAGACAGCTTGGGCGGCTGAAGTTTCGACGCCGGTTCTCAAATCTTTGACTAATTTATAGGGGTGGAGAACATAGGAGCGAATTTGGTTACCCCATGAGGCCGGGGTGTAAATCCCTTTCAGCTGTTTTTGGGTAGCGGCCAATTCTTCCTGGGCTTTCGCCCAAAGTTTGGCCTTGAGTAAACTGAGAGCGATTTTACGGTTTTGTTCCTGGTAACGCTGGGTCTGACAGGCAGCGGTAATACCCGTGGGTTTGTGAGTTAAACGAACCGCAGTCGAGACCTTGTTGACATTCTGACCCCCGTGGCCGGTGGCCCGGAAAGCCTCAAATTCGATCTCGTCTTCGGGGATAGTGATATCCGTATCCGTCTCGGGCAGCTGGGGCAGGACTTCGACTAAGGCAAAAGAGGTTTGGCGCAGTGCATCGGCATTGAAAGGAGACTGACGGACCAGACGATGAGTCCCCTTCTCCCCTACCAAATATCCGTAAGCATAGGGGCCAGAAACGGTGAATGTGACCGTTTTTAATCCTGCTTCTTCTCCGGATGACTGGTCCACGATTTGGGTAATCCAACCCCGGCCCTCGCAGAATTTGAGATACATGCGGAGCAACATAGATACCCAGTCCATGGCTTCGGTGCCTCCCTGACCCGCATGAATTGAGACAATGGCGTCTGAGCTGTCAAACTGACCGTTGAGAAAGGTTTTTATTTCCAGACGACTTAACTTTTTGTCGATTTTGTCAATCTCTTTTTCCAGCTGGACCGGGTCTTCGATTATCTCCGCCAAGCCCTGCAGGTCCGCCGTTTCCGTCTCCAAAAGGGAGATTAAATCGGCTTCATTTTTCAGCTCGGCCAGCCGCTTCATGGCAGCCTGGGCGGACTGGGAATCAGACCAGAAATCGGGTTGGGCGGACTTGGTTTCCAGATCCCGGATCTGGGTAACCCGAAACTCGGGATCCAATTTCAGCCGGATTTGATCCAGGCGGGATATAAGATCATCTATCCGGGATTTGAGATCGGTCATGCAACGATTATAACGCCCCCAGACTGCTTACTCGTTGGCGGATGAAGTGGCGGGGGAACAAAGCAGGTTTTTTATCTGGTCGACCTGATCCGGCGGCAGACCCTGGATAACATCGACGACGGTGTTCAGACTATCGTTGGTAATTTTGACCCCCAACACGACCGGAGAATTCCGGTCGGGGTGAGTTACCAGAGAATCCAAGGCCTGGCTGAGATTCTTGCCCAGGTTGGAGGTATCAATATTTTTCAGTCCGGAAAAAGCCTGCCGGCTAAAAGTCGCTTGGGCTGCAGAAGTGATTTGGGAAAGTGAGGGAATTTGGGGGGGGCTGCCGCGGCGGACCGAAACTACACTATAAAGACCGATGACTACCAGTGCGACTATGATAATTTTGAACAGAAAACCGAACATGATAGGGACTAGTGACTAGGGGTTAGTGGCTAGTAGGTTCTAGGTTATAGATTTGGTGATTTGATGTCAAATTACGGGCGGAGGTGGGGGAAGTGATGGACAATTAACTTGGCCAGACTGTGGCGGGCGCGGTAGAGACGGCCTTCCAATTTGCGCGGAGTTAGATTTAACCGCAGGCTGATTTCCCGATTGGATAGCTCCTGATAATATTTGAGATGCAATAGTCGGCGATACTGGGGCGGCAGTAATTCCAGGCATTTGTTTAAATCCTGGCGCAATTGATAGGCAACCAGTTTTTCCTCCGGAGCCAACGAAGGATCGAGGATCCGGTCGAGCTGCTGCAGAGACGGGACGATAAATTTGGATCTGCTATTGACCTGCTGACGGTAATAATCGGCTAATTTATTGAGAGCTATTTTGCAAATCCAGGTAAAGTAAGTGCTTTTGCGGCGGAAAGTGTGAAAGGAAGTAAATGCGGCGACAAAAGTATCCTGCAGAACGGCTTCGGCAGCCTGCAGATCTCCCCCGTTGCGCTTGAGCAGGAGCCTGAGGATCCGGCGGCCGAAGGCCTGGTACAAATAGGTTAAGACGGCGTGGGATTTGGCCTGCCCCATCGTCTAATTATTACATGGGTGCAGAGGATCAATTCAAGTGGCAGGTGGGATTGGCAATTTCTCGTGAAGAAAGAGCGGCAATAGCAGGAATCGCATTGAGTCTAATCGAGGAGCAGGAAAAAAGCGCTAAAACAATACAGCCGATGGCAGACAAACCCACTGGTTTGAAGAAACTTGCGGCAGTCTCAGGCTGGGTGAGCGCTCTAGCCAGTATGTTGAGCTAAACGGCCTGAAAATTAGCGGCAACCTGGTCCCAATTGACTACGTGCCACCAAGCGGAAATATAATCGTTTCTGCGATTTTGGTATTTGAGATAATAAGCGTGCTCCCAGACGTCCAGACCCAGAAGCGGTATTTTACCTTGGGAAAGCGGAGTATCCTGATTGGGTGTGTCCATAATTTCCAATTTCCCGGAGGCGGCAACCAGCCAGGCCCAGCCGCTGCCAAAGCGGCCCATGGCGGCAGCGGTAAATTTTTCCTGGAACTGGTCAAGGCTGCCGAAAAAGGAGTCGATGGCGTCCAGCAACGCACCGGCGGGAGGAGCGGATTTGGGGGTCATTAGGGGCCAAAAAAGACTGTGGTTGGAGTGGCCTCCGCCGTGGTTAGTTACCTTTTGACGAATGTTTTCCGGGATTTGGTTGAGACGGGATAAAACAGTCTCTATAGGAGTTTGCAGGAGGTCCGGGTAGGAAGACAGAGCGTCGTTTAGGTTTTTGACATAAGCGGCATGGTGCTTGCCGTGGTGGATCTCCATAGTCTGGGTATCAATATACGGCTCCAGGGCCGAAGAAGAGTAAGGAAGATCGGGCAAGGTGAACATATGCGGATGAATATATAATTTTATATGACTGGTTTCAAGAGGTACTCACCCGGACCCGAACCGGGAAATAGAACAGCTTTGTCTCCGGGTTTGACTGTACCGGCCAATATTTCCCGGCTGATGATGTCCCCTAAAGTGATATCGACGATCCTGCGCATGGGGCGGGCCCCGAATTCCGGCTGGTAACCTTCCCCAGCCAATTTGGAGTAAACCTCGGGAGCAATCTCGATATCTATATTTTTTTTCAAAATAATCTGCCGCAGGTCTTCCAGCATCAATTTTGCGACCGCTTCGAGCTGGGGCGTGGTCAATGGCTCGAAGACAACCGCGCCGTCGAAGCGGTTGAGAAACTCGGGTGAGAAAATGCGGTTTTTCTGGACGTAATCCAGAACCTCTTTTTGCAGCAACTCCCCGCTGGCGCCCTGCATCACCAGCTGGCGGACGTACTCCGCACCGGCATTGGAGGTAGCGATGACGAATAAATGACGGCAGATGATTTTTTTGCCGAACGCGTCGGTGATAAAACCTTCATCCAAAAGGGTCAGAAAAAGATTAAAGACTTCGGACGGAGCTTTTTCTATCTCGTCGAGCAGCAGGAGGCTGGCAGGGCGGTTTTTGATCGCGGTGGTCAAGACTCCGGGCTGATTCTGACTGACAGAACCGATGAGACGGGAAACTCCTTCCGGACCGGTAAACTCGGCCATATCAAAGCGGATAATGTGGCTCTGGCTGCCGTAATAAATCACGGCTAATGTTTTTGCGGTTTGGGTTTTCCCCACTCCGGTAGGACCCAGAAAGAGAAACGAACCTATAGGCCGGTCTTCATTTTTTACTCCGACGGTACGGGCCCGCAGGCTTTTGGCAATCAGAGATACGGCGGCATCTTGTCCTACCAGGCGCAAATGCAGTTCGTCCTCCAGCCGACTGAGCAAATCTTTTTCTTTCTGAGACAGACGAGCCAGGGAGATACCTGTCTTTTCGGACAGGACAACGTTTACGTCATCGGCGGTCATGTGACTCTTTGACTGGGTTTCCATGAAAGTTATTACAAAGTCGAGAAGCTCCAGGGCTTTTTCGGGGAAAGGGGTATCGGTGATATACCGATCGCAACCGTCCAAAATAGCCCGTAGAGCCTGGACGGAGATAAGAAGCGATTTTTGTTTCTCCCAAAGGCTGGCTGATTCGAAAAGTATCTTTTGGGCAATATCAACACCCGGGGCTACAGCTTCTATCGGCTCAAAAAATTTGCTCAATCTGGCGTTGGGAGCAATAAACCGGTCATATTCCATCTGCGAAGAGACGGCAATAATTTTCAGATTTTTGGCGGCCATGTATTTTTCCAGGATATCCGTAAAATCCAAACCTTCCAGCTGGGAGTGGGTGATGCGGTATAAGTCTTTGATAACCAGGATGACATTGCCCGCATTGGCCGCCTCCAGCAATAACTCGGAAAACTTGGTCTTTTTCTGATTGAGATCGATATTTTCCGATAAGAGAAAATTGTAATTAAGCTCCATCACCCGCTTGTAGACCATATGCGGGCCGAGCTCACCTGCGGCCGCCCGACGGGCAAATTCCAAGACGATGGTGGTTTTACCCACTCCCGGCAAACCGGTAAGAATGACGCTTTTCCCTGAAGTTAAAGTCCGTTCAATCCGGGAAACAATATCCTGCCTGCCGATGAGGTGATGGGTAAAAGCCTGAGGAGCGGCCAAATCCTCGGAGTATTGGTTGAGCTGGGGAGTATAACCGTACAGCAGTTCCAAACCTATTCCGGGCCGGCCGAAATGCATCTGGGTATCGGACGGCGGTGAGCTGAACACCGAATCCCACCACTGGGCTGAAACCAAAAGGTCCTGATAATTTGCTCCTTTAGTCTGTAACAACCTTTCGTCCCAGACGCGATCGCGGGTGAACAAGGCCATAAAATCGGAATAAGATTCCGGATGGAAATCGGATAAGCGGAGATTGCCGGGGGATGAATTTTTTATCAATTGGACCAAATCCAAACCGGTATGGGCCAGCACGAACTTGCCGGCAGAATTGGCAAACAAAACACCGACCGGATGCCGGCCGGCCTGCTGGAGCCGTTCGAGAAGGCCGGTCAAAAAACGCCGGCCATGCCTTTCCCGCAAAAGAAAGTAGGGCAAACCAACCGGCGGTAAAACCAGCCAGCAGATAAAACCAGCCAGACCCGCAAAAAAAGCCGGGAACAGAGTCAGCGTCCCGATAATCAATAAAAAGGTCCTGACAACAGCTCCGATACTGCGGGATATAAGGTTAAAAGTCAGCTGGCGGAAAAAAATATCCGGGCGGAAGCCGACGTGGGGCTGGTCGTCCACCAGCCGTTTCCAGGGGGAAAACAAAGTAGGCAAGAGCAGGGGGAGGGAAAAATAGTGGACAGTCCAGCGCATCAAGAACAACCAACGGTGCAGGTAGAGGGTCAGGCCGGCTGAATAATGCCAAAAAATAAATTCCACTAAAAAAATCATATCACAGGCGAATTTCAAACCGGGAATAATTTTTTGCCGGGCCCGGAGATGATTGGACCTTGCCGACCTGGGCAAAACGAGGGCCCTGCCTGCACCAGGCAATAAAGTCTTGCAGGGCTTTGGGGTCGCCCTCGGCTTCGATATAGACCGTACCGTCCGGTTGATTTTGGACATAACCGGTTAATTTCAGGTTTTTTGCTTTTGCGGCGGCGTAATAACGGAAAGATACTCCCTGAACAAAACCGGAGATTGTGATGTCAAGATGGGGCGTCATCGGATGTTATCCCGGCAATAGGAAGAAGGGGTGCTTTGAGTCGCCCGGCATTTGGACTGAGGATGAGTCCGGTATGCGGTCAAGGCTGGGTGCCCGTTAATATCCCTGAATTCTGCCACCAATTCAAGGAAATGCTCCTCAGCTTGGGCGGAGGAAATAGCCAATTGGTCCCCTATCAGCAACTGATCCCGGTAAATGTCACCAGCCCAGGAAATGGGACGGATGTGAATATTAAGGACTTCAATATCGGGATCAAATTCCGGATGACTGTAGTAGTTTTTCAACCAGCTGCTGGGATATTGGGACTGAAATAAAAGCGGAGGAAAGCGGTTGTAAAAAGCCAACAGGATATAAACAGGTTTGGCCCGGGAGGAGTCGATAACCACGGGTAGGTCAGGATGCCGTTTTATGAAACCTGCCAATTCCCGGTATTCATAATTCCAGACAGAAGAGCGTTCGTGTTGCAGTAAAACCATATTTGAATATAATTCCAGCAGGCTAAGAATAACGAACATTCCCAGCCAAACAGGCCTGACTTTTAACCATGACAATCCTTGGGAAATTATCCAAGCTACAGAAAAAAATGCCGGAAGGACCCGCAGGGAGGCAAAGTAATCCCGAGTGAGACTGCCCGGAATGACGGACAGAAACAACAGGATGAGCATCAGGCGAGACTTCGGGGACAGGGGTTGACTGCGGAACAGATGCCAGATTCCGGCCAAAAAGGGAATAACCATCCACCAGTAAAAAACACCCAAGTCGGGAAACGAGCGCTGGATATCCGGATCGGGGTGGGAAAATAAATTGTCCGGGGAAAAATAAACTCCAAAAGATTTGACAACGGCGACCACTTTTTGGGACGGGGATCCGGGAATAACCAGCTCATGCAGGCGGGTATTGACCGCCGGATGGACACTCAGCCACAGCAGTGGGGTTTGAATAATCAAAGCGAGGGCCAACGAAATAATAATTGACCGAGTAGCCAGGCCAGCCCGGCGGGCTGTCCAAGAAAACCAACCCAGAAAGACTAATGACAAAAAACGTTCTGCGTGGTAGGCATAGGCACTGAGGGATAAAAGAGCAAAACCCCAAGGCAAAAAAGCCTGTCGCCTGACAGCTTTTTGGGAGGTAAAAATTCCCGCGACGAGCAGCAATAAACCCAGATTGGCTTCGAAAGCCCCCCTAGAAAAATAAACAAAAACCGGAGAAACGGCGATGATCAGCCCGGTAAGGGGACTTAAGGCGGCTGAAACTAAAAGGACCAGCAGAATCCCGGATACAGCCGAAGAGATACGGGCGCTGACCGGGTTTAGACCCATCAGCCCAACCGGGACTACGGAAAAGTAAGTGTAGAGGCTGGATGAGTAGGAACCGAAGAGCTTGGTCACTACCGGCCAGGCTTGGCCGTAATGGTCCCGGCCCGTCAACCTCAAGGAGTAAGCATTGTATCCCTGGAGGGCCTCGTCCACATAAACTCCCGGAGGAGTGCTGCCAAGACCGGGGAAACGCAGGAGGCCGGCCAGTAAAACCACGGCGAATATCCTTCTTTTGTCAGTCATATAACCGGTCAAATCCAACTTTGGTAAAAACTTCTTTTCTGGCAATATTAAAGGCCGAGGTCAGTTTGTTTTGAAACAACCGGGCGACGACAGGAGGATAATACTGACGGCGGGTGTGAATCTGAATTAACTGCAGGTCATCCAACCGGCCGAGATTGACAATCGTGCGAAAGACCAACACCGAAAATAACACCACCGCCAGGATACGAAATACAATTTTATCCACTGACCTATTTTACTCTGGCTCCGGTTTAAGATTAATAAAGTCGGCCACCGATTACAGCATCCGGTTTATCGGGAACCACTAAGATACAATCACCATCGGCGTCGGGAACTCCCAAAGTCAACACCTGGGACTGAAAGGGGCCGATCTGACGAGGAGGAAGGTTAACTACCCCCAAAATCAGCTTACCAATTAATTCCTCCTTTGAGTAATACTTCGTCAGTTGGGCGGCTGAGAGCCGATCGCCTATTTCCGGACCAAAATTAACAGTCAATTTGTAGGAGGGTTTTTTGGCCTCGGGAAAGTTATCCACGGCAATAATTTTTCCTACCCGAATATCCAATTGATGAAAATCGTCGATCGTGGCCATGAAGTCAGGGGTTGGTAACCCGAATTTGCTTACCGACCTGGGCTCCGAAGAAAGTCGTGCTTTTGCGCATTTTCCAAAGACTATAGTATCTCCCAACCGTAGTGGGGGCAGTCAGTTGAAATCTAAACCGGTATTCCTGGGCCGGGTAAACATTTGATAAAACATTAGCCCTGCGCTTTCCCCAAACATTATCTTTTACCAGGAAGGTGTTGAAGGTGGTCGGGGTCCAGCGACACCAGCCGTAGTTATTAAAGGTGAAGCTGATAAAAAATTTATTCGGGGCATCGGGCAGGCTTTTGGTTACAGTCGACGGCATGTTGCTTCTTATCACTTGGGAATCGTGGGTACAGACCCGGGAACCGATAAATTGATTGGAGCGGACAACTCTAATTTCATCATTTTTGGGTTCACCAATAAGAGTAACGTAAGGGAAATCCCACCAGTTTCTCATCAGGGAGCGGGGATCATCATTGGCATGGTACAGGCCAAAAGTATGGCCGAGCTCGTGAGCAATTGCCCCCTGCTGGGGGTATTTATTACAGGCGGATCCCATTTGAACCACGCAGTCGGGATTGGGTCCTGTAGAGATGGCGTCAAGCGCCCAGTCGCCCACTACCGCAACGCCGGTTTCGCTTGACGGTCCGGGGTCCGGCCAAACCGGACAATCGGGATAGCACCACGCCGAGGCCCAACCTCCCCCTCCGATAACAAATATTTCGTGAATAAAACCAGGCAGGAGGACCGGGTATCCGGCATCCTGTAAGGCGTGGACAACGTTTAGATCCAGGTCGATCCATTCGTCCGGCGCGCACCAGGCACGTCCGCACTGGTAGTGGGAGAATGGAAACGGGGCGTTGTAAACCGCGACATTGGCAACTTCAAATGTGTAGCCTAAATTATTTTGTTCCAAAGGTCCGCTGTACCAGCGGCGAATCAGCTGCATGGTGGAGTTGATTGCCGGCTGGTGTTCGGGTAAGACTGTCTTGTCCTGGGCTACGAACAAAATCGGGTGGACCTTGCGGATAGACGGCTGTTTGTACCCCGGAGGGGGGGTGGGGACGGAAATCCGGGACAGCGATTCCATATTTTTCTGCTCCCGGGGGTAAAAATAGTCCTGGGCTTTTTGGGCATCCTGCTCAGAAACCTCTGATGTGCCCAACTCTCCTTGGGCAGGGAGGGACTGGGCTTGAGTTGAGATATTAAAGGGGTTGCCGGATAAGAAGAAGACTAAAAGCAGCAGACCGAAAAATGAAACGGGAAGAAGAATGAGTTTTTTGATACTCACTCCCTTATCATACACCTGAAGTCACTAACTTTAAAATCCTGACCAGCTGATCCTGATTGCTCCTGGCGAAAAAGAAGAGATAGAGAACGAGGCCGGGGAAAACTACCAGTTTTTCAAACCAGCGGCCGGTGGTTATCCGCCAGGAGGAAATGGGGGGAAAGCCGATTTTTAGTTTAAAGGGAAAAAATAAGGGTAAGCCTTCTTCGGTTAAACCGTCAGCCAATAAATGGGAAACAAAGCCGACCATGACGGCGGATAAAACAATTTGGGGGTCAATAAATACGGAGTTTAAAAACCGGGGCAGGAGCCAGTTGAGAAGCTGGTAAATAAGATATGTCCCTAAAAGCGAATGGGAGAGGTTACGATGACCCAAAAACAGGGGGCGAAAAACTTTACCGGCGTAATCGCCTCCCGGCACCAAATCCCAGAGGCGGTTACTTGCCTGGTCCATGTCCGGAATTAACGATCCGATGACGCAACCGACCAAGGCCGCAAAGAGTGTGGCCAGGTTGAGACTGTCGGGAGGATAATAAGCGGAAACCGTGACCAGGGAGGCAAAAGCAAACAGGTCGTGTGTCCGGGCAGTCATCCTTACTTACTCATCGTATCACACCTCCGAGGTGTGAAGGCCAAATGTATGAAATTATTCATATTATATAATATGAATATGGATC
>Ga0075662_113_pt1 | contig 14955 bp, 14 predicted proteins | sample RifGroA1_FD_68407 | JGI IMG/M metagenome (GOLD analysis project Ga0075662, IMG submission 68407) | reverse complement strand
AGGAATTTTCTTTCGGAAAGTTAGTCGAGGGGATAAATGGGGTTCGATCGGGAAACGGGAATTTTTGGATCTATTACGTCAACGGACAAACGGCGGCAGTGGGGGCGGACCAGTACCGGGTGAAAGCCGGAGATGTAATTGAGTGGAAACTGGAGGAGGAGAAGAAATGACGGAGCTACTGCTCATCTGGGGAGCGGCCGCAGCCAGGATACTGCCGCACCCGTCTAATTTTGCTCCCATCGGGGCGATGGCCCTGTTTGGAGGGGTATATCTGACCGGCAGGAAGGCCTGGATTACTCCCCTTTTGGCTATGTTTATCTCTGATGTTTTTCTGGGGTTTCATTCAACCATGCCGTGGGTATACGGGAGTTTTTTCCTGATCACTCTTTTGGGGAGAAGGGTGCAAAAAAGAGTCAACCCGGTAAATCTGATGGGGGCCTCATTAGTCGCGTCCATACTGTTTTATCTGGTTACAAATTTCGGCGTCTGGTTCTCCACTTCGATGTACCCAAAAACGCCGGCTGGCTTAGTCCAATCCTATGTTATGGCTCTCCCCTTCTTCAGAAATACCATTTTAGGAGATTTGTTTTACAGTTCAGTATTATTCGGAAGCTACGCTCTGTATAAACAGCTATCACACCTTAAAGGTGTGAAGGCTATTCAGGTCGGGCGGTTATAAATCTTACCGCCAGCCAGATTGCGACTAACCCGGCTATGATAACTAATACTTTTTTCATTTGGAAAATTTTGCAAAAATAGCGGTATCATTTAATTTAATAAAGCGGCGTTCGCGGCGACGGAAGGAAAGAACTCGGGGAAGACGGGTTAGAGCCATCAGGGTAGGGACTATGAATCCGGGGTGATGAAAGATTTTAGATATCAGATGGTAGATATTAGATTTTAGATTTACGGGGTCGAGGTTTTTCCAATGAACCAGTAAAAAATTGCGTTCCTTTATATAACGAAGCCTGGCGGGGGAAAAGGATTTGCTGAAAGTGGATTCGGGAGAGGCATGTTCAACTGCCGCTTTGGGATCCCAAATAATTTGGTAGCCGCGCTTGTAGGCCCGGAAACCCAAATCCTGATCCTCGGCATAACCGGGGGAGAAAATGGGGTCAAACCCACCCAGCTCATTCCAGAGCGTTCTGCTGAAAGCCGCGCTACCACCGGAAGCCCAGAAAGACGGGTGAATCCGTTTGTCCTTAAATCCGTTTTTATATTCGATAAAACCGGTTTTAAATTTTGCCTGCGCCCAGGAACGGTTCTCTTCATTGAAAGTAACAGCAAAGACCGCAGGGTTTTTAAAGTGAGGCAAGGAGGCTCTGAGCAGATCAGAGCGGGGCTTGACGTCCTGATTGAGAAGAATAACTATTTCACCGGAAGCTGTACCAACACCCCTATTCACAGAAATTGGAAAACCGAGGTTTTGAGTATGGCGGAGGATTTTTATTTGGGGGTAGTTTTGCTGCAAAAAACGGCTGGTGTCATCTGCTGATGCGTCATCAACCACTATGAATTCATCGGCATTTAGGCTTAAGACCGCCGGGAGATTGGCGGCTAAAAATTTACGGCCGTTAAATGCGGGTATGACAACCGAGGTGGTCACAACCTTATTTTACTCTACCCGTTTTGGTTTGGCGGCCTTAACCAGAAGCAACATACCCAGGATGAAACGGTAAGAATAAATGTTTTTAAAGCCGGCGGAAGAGACGAGATTTGGTAATTTGGAGTTGTCAAAAAAATTGAGGTGGGTATCTTTCCAGATTTTTCCTCGCCACCGCAGCCAAAAGGGCCAACCGAGTTTGAAAAGCCAATTCTCGGCCGGAACCAAAAGGATGATGTACCCGCCGGGAGCCAGGACTCGATATATTTCCGCCAGTACTTTTTTGGGGTCAAGGACGTGCTCCATAGCTTCCAGACAATAAACGGCACTGAAGTGGTTTTTAGGAAAAGGCAGATGATGAGCATCGGCGACTTGAAAGCGAAGTCGGGTATTACCCCTATACCTGCGGCGTGCATAATCTACAGAGGACTTGAGAACATCGATGCCCTCGATTGAAGCGGCATCGGTTTGACGCAAAATCTCAGCAGTAAAAAAACCATCGGCTGAACCGATATCCAGTATTCTGCCGGTGACAGTAGGTGAGAATTTCTTTACAGCCCGAAAACGGCGGTAATGCCAGTAACGCTGAAAGAGATTTGTTTTAACTGATGATTCGTACCAATCCGGAGGGACATACTCATGGAGTTTGGCGGCTGATTTTTTGGGCTTTGGCATCGCGGGGAAAGAAAATTAGAACCGCCAAAAATGAGGCGGAGACAAGGCTTAATAACGCTCCTATTGTAAGTGAGAGGGGGCGGTAAGTAAACTCGATTTCGTGAGCACCTGCCGGGACGAGAATTGATTGGAAAGCGAAATTACTTCTATAGATTGTTGTTTTTTGTCCGTCAATAAGGGCGTGCCAACCCGGGTAGTAACTTCCGGTATTCAGGAGCATCTGCGGGACGGTTGTGTTCGCACGGAGAAGATAGCGGTCAGAGCCGGAAACAATTACCTGCAGAGAAGTTTCAGGTTGAGACGGAGAATCAAGTTTGGGTCCCGCAAGGTGACTGATGATAACGGTCCGATTAGGATTAAAGTCTGGTCCGGATAATAGTTTGATAGTTTCATGGTCGTCGTTTGAAATAATAGTTTGGGGAACCAGAGAGAAGCGCGGTAATGCGGCCGGGTTGTCTAATATTTGGACTGACTTGTCCGAAAATATCGGGCGGAACTGGGGTAAGTTTAAGCGATAGGAAGGAGTACCTGCCGGGTCCCCTTGACCCAGCTTGTCCCGCTTGAGAGCCAAAAGATACCGGGTGCTGGTAAGATTGAGAAGGGGTGAAGAAAATATCTCCATAGATCCGATCCGACCTTTGGGATGGTCGATGTCTCCACCATCGAGAGCCGAGAGAAAACGAGCCCAAAGACCCGGGTATACGGCGTCATAACCAGTACTGGATTGGAGATCAAAAGCAGTCCACAGACTTAATGGTAAAACATCACCACCGCTTATCCGATAGTCGCCGGCAATTTGCCGCAAATGGTCAATGACGGGAGTGGAAGGATAAATAAGAATGCCGGTAAAAAAGGGGTTATATTTCCAACCGAATCGGAAATGTTCAATTGCAATTAACATGAGAAGCACCACCGCGATTGCCGGCAAGATACGGCGAAATTTAGTACCCAGAGCTACCAGGCTAAAGGCGGCAAGCGAAAAAAAGATTGGCAAAACCAAGTTTCTTTGGGAAACTGCCAGGTTGGTGGCAAAAAAGGTTAAGGTTTTTTGGAAGGCGGGAGAGGCGGAGTCCGGCAAATGACCCTGCAAAAACATCAGCGGCCCGGAAATTCCAGCGATCAAGCCTAAAAGTAAAATTACGGGGATTATAGCCCGACGAACTGTTGTTGAAAAAGTAATATGTCCGGAAAGGAGGTGGTGCAATCCGATTGAGGCCAAAACCGCCGCTGAAAACCCGGTAAACACTAAAATCCTGGTGGCGGTGGCAGCTGAAAATAACGGCAAGCGCGTGACAAAAAGACTGACGGGATTGGGTAAAGCCAAAACCAGTGAAGCGATAAGAATCATCCAGAAAAAACGGCTGAACCGATTACGGGAAACCAGGGTCAGCATAGCTAACACCGTGACAGCTGCCCCGAGATATCCGGCATGGTTGGTGTAGTTACCCGGTCCCCAGTAATTACCGGTGGCAGGGTTGCCGAAAAAATCGGGGGCGATCAAACCAGCCAGTTGAGGCCACTGTAAAAACGTCACTTCAGAGCCGCCGGTCACCGCTTCGCCCGGACGCTGGGAATTGAGAAAGAGCTCAAAACCGGGAAGAAGCTGAAAGGAAGCCAGGATTAACCCTAAAAAAACCCACGAGCTGAGCCGGACGACAGATTTTAGCTTGAACCTGACGGATTGGCCCTGGGACAGAAAAAGGACCCAAAATTGAAGCAGGATAATAGTATATAAACTGATTTGGGGGTATCCCGAAAATATCTGCAGGGCGAGGATAAAACTTATGGCGGCTCCAAAGAACAAAGTCCGGCCGGTGACAGTTAATTGCCTAGCCAAAAGCAGTAATAATGGTATAAAAGCCGCCACATAGCCATGAATACCATATTCCAGCCAAATGAGGTTGAAGCCGGAGTAAGCAAAAGCCAGACTGCCGGCAAGCGAGGCAGGTTTTAAAAGCCGCAGAGAGCGCAGGAACAAATACATGAATAGGGCACCTAAAAACGGCTGAACGGCGATAAACACCGACCAGGCCGCCGGAGCGGAAAGGACCAGAAACACAAAATTGGCCGGGTTGAGAACACCCGATTGAAAATTGGCCAATAAGGGATAACCATTAAACATTAAGGGGTTCCAACTGGGAAAGAGGCCTTGGCGAAAAAGCGACATAGAATAAACTTTGAGAGGGTAAAAAAGGGAGGGGACATCGGCCAGAAGGGGATTTTTGACCGGGACACCGGCCGGAAAACCCGGCCATTTATAGTCCAGCCAGGGATAGTAAACACCCAGGACAAAATCGCCGGGGAAAGGAATTTGGCCGCGAAGAATAGCCCTGTGGAAAAAAACCAAGTTGACAGTAAACAGAAAGAGGAGAGGCAATAGTAGGCGAAAGGTTTTGGTCATCTGACAAAAGCGCGTTGCTCTACAATAGCATCATCAGAGCGGTATTGGGAAATTACCGGGCCGAAATTCTGTTCTACCAGTTGAAGCCATGAGGATAGTCTGCCGGGTTGATCGTCGTCGGGTTCGTAAAGGTTGAAGAAGTAGCGGCTGGTTTTCAGCTCCCCCGGAGAAAAACCGGACGTGGCTTCGGGATAATAACCGTAACGCGATCCGGCGTACCAGGTGAAGTAGTAATTCCAAGCGTCATCCTGAAAGTAAGGGATGGTGTAAATCCAGACAGCAAAGGCTTGGCCTGAGGTCTGATGATATAACCAGTCAACCAAATTTTTCCGATCCTGATGGGTAATTAAATTAGAGGTGCCGACGGGAGTTAATGCCAAATGAGGAGTGAGAAAATTCGTCCAGTGATAAAAATTTAGCCCAATAATAAACAACAACAGGGGAACGGACAAAAGACGGGGAAGCAGAGCCAAACCCTGGGAAAAAAGGACTAGAAAAAGCGGCAGTAAGGGAAAAAAGAAAAAGCCAATGGCGCCGCGACGAAAAAGACAGGTAGCGAGAAAAAAGGTGCCGATGTATAGTAGTAAGAATTGATACGGAGGAGATCTTCGGATGATAACTAGAAAGAGAGATAATGCGGCTAGCATAGCGGCAATCCAACTGTAGGGAAAGGAAGCTAAATTGACAAGTTCGGCAAAAAGAATCCGCCAGTTGTAAATTATAACCGGTAAAGACAGGCCTAGACCGGCTGAAGCCGATTGCCCCAGTCCAATGACGGATTTGGAAATCACAAAATCATGACGGAGTTCAAATAAGACCAGGGGCGAATGGGGCAGAAGGAAAGCCAGAGCGGAAATTACAATCAATCTGCGGTTGAGGTGCCGGAAGGAATGGGAAAGGAAGAAAATGACGGCCAAAGCGAAATAAAGATACAGGCCAATGGCCCCATGCAACTCGGCGATTAAGGAGGCCAGAAACGCCGCGGCCGGTAAAAAACGGGGGCGGCGGCAAAAAACTTGATACAAACACCAGGTAAAAACCAGTGAAAGGGGTAAAACGGGAGTGACGTTACTTAGCCACCGGGCAGAGCTAGACAGGCCGTAAGAGATTGAATAGAGGAGGCTGGAGACTAAAGCAGTTTTGGGGCCAAAAAGTTGCCGGGCCAGAAGCCAGAGGAAAAAAACTCCGGCTTGAGCTAACACGGCCTGAAAAACGCCGGCAACGGCTGGATCGCCTTTGCCAACAAAAAAGCTTGGAGTCATGAGCCAATAAAAAAGCGGTCCGTGCCAGATACCGTCGGCGTCGGTGGAATGGCCTAAAAGAGAGATCCGGCCCTCGTACCAGATATTCCAGATGGCTTGAGCATGCATCCCTTGATCTCGATGAACTTGGAGATCGTACGGCAAGCGCCAGAGACGGGGAATAAGACCCAGAAGAAAAATGCCCAGGAGAAGCAGGATTTCACGCCGGGACAGATTCATGCCGTAAAATCTGCCAAACGGTAACTGCCGCCGTGCCGGCAAAAAGTCCACGAACAATCGAGATGAAATCATCGGGTAATAAGAGGCGGAGGTTTGATCCGAATAGACCAAAGCTCAAAGACTGATCAAACGAAAAAATAATCATTATGAATCCAGCCAGCAGTGCCAGGAGGGGAAGACGGGTTTTAGGCAACAAGGCAAAACTCATAGTCAAAAGGGGAGTGGCCCAGGTAAACCACTGGGGGTGGAAATGGGTGACAGAGAAAAACAGCAGCAATACAGCTAAAAACCATCCCCAAAGGGGGAGATCCCGGGGACGAAAATGATTCCACCAGGCAAAAACCGAATAAACAACCGCAAATAATGGGAGTAATTGCGAGCCGGAGACGGGGATGCCGGCGTAAAACATTTTTTCGGATTGGGCCGCAAATAAGGCGTAATGGCGAAATCCCCATGAAGGCAAATACGGAAGCAGTATCACCAAATAAGCGGCCAGGCCGGCAATTATATTTTTGATTTTTGATCCGGGGAGAAAAAATAACAGTAACAAAGGAAACGGCTTGAAGCCGGCGCCGATTCCGAGAGTAACAGCGGCCAACAGCGGTTTTTTGTCTGCAAAATAGACAGCAAGAAGTAAAAAGGCGGCTATAAAAATATCGAATTGCCCCATCATATAAGCGCTGTAAATGACGAGGGGGTTGAATATCCAGACCAGAGAGCCCAATATTTTATTTTTATCCGGCAGTAACCGATAGATCAACCAAAAGCAGAATATATCCGCCAATAAATACGGAAGTTTGAGAAGATACAGAAGGAGAGGTAATCCTGAATCAAGCCTAGCTCGGCCTATATCGTAAATCAGGGTCTGAAAAGCCGATGCGGGATAGAGGGGGGAGAGGAAAAGATTAAACAAAGCGTGGGTTAAGTAGGCCAGGGGAGGGTAGATAAAAATAAAAAAATTGTCGTAACCGAACGAAATAATTAATTTGTCATCCCGGGGCAGACGGCTAAGATAGTCATAGAAGTCAAACATCTGGCCGCGATGGTTTATCAGGTCAGCGGCCAGATATACAGCCCGGATGTCCGGATGCAGTGTTATGGGAATCAGAATAAGTCTTAGCCCAAACCCCAGAATCAGCCAGGGTACAAGCTTTTTCATAAATTCAGGAGGCGGGAAAACTCGTGATTGAATCGGCTAACGTCAAATATTTTACTCTTTTGGACAGCGGCCTGAGAGAGATTTTCAAGTTTCCCAGGTTGTTTAATAATTTGAAGTGTATAGTCCGCAAGTTGCTTCGGTGTATTCCAAAGGTAGCCATTCCGGTTGTGGTCTACTATCTCTTTGTGACCTCCGCGATTTGTAATAACTGGCACGCAACCGGCCGCCATAGACTCGACCACAGTGATACCGAAATGCTCCGTCCGGGTAGGATCGGTCTTTTCATCGGCCGAAAAACCGCTGGCTGACCAGAAAATTTTGGCTTGCGAATAGAGCTCAGCTAGCTGTCCAAATTCGGGATTGGTGATTATTTTGACCGGCAATCCCCGAATCCGGCTTCGTAATTGGTTCAGATGACCGGGGGCGGTTCCCACAGTAGTCCCCCCGGCTAAGATTAGTTGCCAGCTGGGAAGGTGCGGACTAATTCTTTTAAACACATCAATTAACAGGGAATAGCCTTTGAGTTGGGTAAGCTGAGAAAAACGGCCGACGTAGATAATAGTATCAGTCTTTTTAACTGCGGAGAATTTGGCTGTGTCTATGGGCGGGTAGATAACCCGGCAGTTGACTCTAAACTCCTGGTCTATTACTTCTTTGGTAAATTGAGAATTGGCAACGAAAGTGTAAAACCTGGATTTAATCAGGTTTGGTAATCTCCTGCCGCTGACTCGCTTAAAAGGGAATTGGAAATGGATGACGGTCTTTTTTGCCCAGGAAGTCGGAAGGCTACCGTCGGAAAGCCAGAAGAGGAGTGAATAGTGAATAGTGGATAGTGGATAGGGATTAGCGGAGACAAATTTTACGGTTGAAATATCTATCCCAAAGCGGTTGTAAATCTTGGCAGAAATGTTTTCGGGCCAATGGATGTCCACCTGCCAGCCTTTGTACAAAAGAAGTTTTACAAACGCGGCGGTATACCGCTCCCCTCCTCCCAGGGTGTCCCAGTAAGGATTATAAATCGCGGCTTTCACAAGACAATATTACCATTGGGAAAGATCCGTTTACTCTTCATCAGGATATCTATGAGTCCAGGGATCAGGGGCAGTGTAGAAATCTTTGTTATTAGATACCAATACCCTCACAAGGGTAGCATCGACTCGAATTTGGGCCCAATGAGTTTGTTTCTCCTCAAAACCTCCAATCATAACTTTGGAATCGGGTCCAATTTCTTTGAGTATATGTAAAAGGTGATTAGCACCATTTTGGTTGAGACGTAAGATCTCACCTCGCATGTCTTTAACATGACCTCCGGATCCGGGGGGGTAGAATATTTTAGTTATTTCATCCAGGCTGGGGGCCATGAAGTCATTCTACTATCAAGCGCGATGTTTGCAAGCGCGGGTTATGTTGGAGTTCCCAGAGGCGGGCGTAAATAATGAACATGTTGAAAACCTGAAACAATCCGTCAATAACCCCGCGTGTTCCGTCACGCCAGGCTGAAAGTTTGATGAAGCGATGCCAGAATTCACTTAACATGACGCGAATAAATCTCCAAACGGCTACTGGAGGGTGCAAATTTTCAAGTCTCAGCCTGGCTTCATGACCGGTAAAAAGAATTGTCTTATCCACCATGGAAGCCAGATCACGATGAGAAAAGTGGACGAGCGGATTGACTAATTTACCCAAAGTACCGGTATACACCGGCTCCTCGTGCAGAGGATGCTGCCAATACCGGAGATGAGGTTTGTGAAATAACCGGATTACATAGTCATTCCCCCAACCGCCGAAAAACAGAGGCTGACCTAAAAAGATATTCTGCCGCGGGATGGCGTAAGCAGAATGAGTCGAGCGTCGGGAAATAACCTGCAGGATTTCCTGGCGCAGGAGAGGGCCAATGCGTTCGTCAGCATCCAGAAACAATACCCAGTCGGCGGCCGGGGAGACTGCCTTTAAACCATCGTTTTTGCGTTGGGAATAGTCCGCACCTTTAGTCCTGACAATTTTGGCTGCGTGGGATTTGGCCATACTGACGGTAGCATCGGTACTGGCATTGTCTACGACGATAATCTCATCGGCAAAACGAGCGGAAACCAGGCAATCTGTAATCATAGCCTCCTCGTTTTTTACGGGAATAATTATTGAAAGCATGCTGACTAAGATTGATACGAACCCGCCCCCAGGTTATTGGTGTAATAATCCAAAACCGCCCGGCGCTGCCAGGGGCGGCCGGATAAATATAAATTGAGCGATTGCTTGACCAGCGACAACTTTGTACGCAGGGGAGCATAGCGCAGACCGAATAGCAGACGATTTCTGGTAATGTAATAATCCTGAAGTGAGGACCCGACTCCTGTAGACTGGGCATTGGCGTGCCAGACGACACTTTGACAGATGTACATCAAACGCCAGCCGAATTTTCTTGCCCGCTGGCATAAATCGTTTTCCTCAAAATACAGATAATATTTGGGATCAAGTAAACCGGTGGTGGAAAAAACCCGGCTCCTGATCAACATACAGGCCCCGGAGACGAAATCGGTCTCAATATCGTGGTCAAACTGGCCGGTATCTACCTGATCTACACCACGATGGGAGGCGATTAAATTGTTCCAGTCAATGTTGCCGCCTGCGTACCAGATAACCCGGCCCAGGTCTTTTTTGGCGTACCGATCCCGATGAAACTCATAACCGGGGGCAAAGTAGATCTTGGGACTGAAAATGCCGGCATTTTTGTAATTATCCGCTCCGGCGAGTAAATTGAGGAGACTATCTGGTGCGACATAAACGTCAGGGTTGACGATCCAGACGAAATCAGATTTATTTTCTAAAGCAAGTCTTATGCCAACATTGTTGCCTTCGGCAAACCCCAGATTGGTCTGGTTGATTGTCAGATTGGCATTCGGGAATTTATTTTGGACGAGCTTGACTGAGTCATCCCAAGAGTTATTGTCGATGACATAAATATCAAAAAAATAAGCGCCATGTTTGACACGAGACAGAGACTCCAGGCACCGGGAGATATACTCGGCACCGTTGAAGTTCAGAACAACTGCGCTGATTCTCATAATTTCAGCCGGCGGACAAGTTTCCACCAAGGTTTCAAAAAAATGGAGGAAGTATCAATTTTGGACTGGTAATACCACCACGTTAGTTCGGAGTTCGTAGTTCGGAGTTCGCTGACCAGATTACCCGGATTAAAAGGCGTTTCGGGGAATTTAAGTTGCTCCCAAAATTTGAGGTACAAGACCAGTTCGGAGAACGCTTGTAAAAGGGCCAGAGTCAGACCATGGAGACCATCCCGGTATCCTCTCCGGGCGAAAAATTGCCGGATAAATTCCCGGAAAGGGAAAATCAAGAAATCAGACGGTAAAAAACGATGGTTATTTTGCTGTAAATGTTTTAGCTGATGGTCGGTATAGCGATTAAGACGATCGACATACTGACCAATGCCGGTGTAGTGGTAGTGGATCAGAGCCAAATTTTCATCAGCCGGCAGGTCTGCACCAGAGCCCTTGGTAAAAGGGACGCTATGAATAGCATCTTCCCAGGTGACGTGGCCTTTTTTGAACAATCTATAAACATAGTCCGGCCACCAATGCTGGCTGGTTATCCATTTACCGAAAATCAGATTTTTTCGGGGCAGGCGGTAGTAATCGGCAGCGGGCTGTTTCAGAATGTCTTTGATCTGAGCTGCCAATTTGGGAGGGACTTCCTCATCGGCATCCAAAACCAGTATCCAGTCGCCTGTGGCTTTGGAAATACTGAAATTGCGCATCGGCTCAACGTAACCTGTGTGGGGGTGCCAAAAGACTTTGCATCCAAGTTTCCCGGCAACTGCGGCAGTTTTGTCGGTAGAGGATTTATCTACAACCACCACTATTTCGTCGGCCAGGCGGCGAACGGAATTGACAACCGTGGGTAAATTCTTTTCCTCGTTCCAAGCCGTGATTACCACCGAGAGCATGAGAGTATTCTACGCCAAAATCACCGTTTTAAGCAAAAAATAGTCTGGTGTAAATTTTTTAAACTCCCTTGTTTTACTTAGCATTAAAGATATTTGGATGTATGCAACTAACATCACTGAAAGTGGCTGATGGTTCTAAACCTAAAAAATTTGACTCACAACCTCTAATTCCATATACAGCAGTTTGACTTGGATGGATTTCCTCAACTACTTTATCTTGGACATACACATAACCACTAATTGCTCTTAGTAAACGCATCCAGGCTGCCCTTATGTTTTGTTCTCTCTGCCTTTGCATAACTTCCTGGATGGGTGAAGCGGCAGTCTGAAACCAGATACATTCGGCACAAGTTTCGTTCATATATAGGCTATTTTATCTAGACCAGATGGCGACTTGGGAGTTGGCAAAGAGAGTCGTAAATCCCAGCTCGGACGCAGAAAGACGGGGGCGAGTATGGGCAATGTCGGGCAAATAAATATAAGCGATTTTGTTTTGGGCCAGGAAGTCAGAGGCTGATGCGGCATCGCGTTGGGCAAAAAATTCTTCCAGCTGCCTCCGGCGGGATTTCCAATCATAGCCGGTAATATCGAGGTTGACCTCGTCTTCCAGATAAACGGGCTGGGCCGAGAAAGCTGAGACGTAAGCGGTGGACTCGTAAAGATAAAGGGGACGGGGAGGGGAGAGGACCGTATTTTCTGCCGCCCCACGATCAAAAGGTGGAGTAAGGACCACTCCGGCCGGCTGACGGCGGAGAAATTTGAGAGCTTCAAGCTCTTCTGTTGAGATTTTGGCGGGAGGGCGGGACGGCAGATAGTGGCGGAGAGTATCGATAGAAGTGGGAAGCGTAAAAGTGAATAGTAAAGAGTAAATAGTGAATAGGATTTTACGATTTTTAATAATCTCCGGCAGTCTGCCGATGAAGATGCCAGCCAGGATGGCGGCGAAAAATTGGGTATAGTAAAAAAATTGGATAGTATTCCAAGGGGTGCCTGCCTGCAGAAATAACATGGGGAAAATAAGGCCTAAGGCTATCCCCTGCCAGAGAAAGAGGTTAACAGCTGAGTTTTGAGGTGATTTGAGGCGGAGGAAAGCCAAAATCCGGGTGCCGAAATTGCCGAGAATGAAAATAATCAGAGCAACGGCGTAGGCGGGAACAGCCCGAAACCAATCACCCGCCAGACGATAATTGGTCATAGCACTGTAATATCGAGGCCAGTTGAACCGATCCGGCAATCCCATCATGGTTTCTAAAAACCAACCGGGCTGGAAAACCAGAAGTTGAGAAGAATTACGGTTTAAAGGTAAAAACAGAACCAAAAAAAGCGTCAGGGAGATAAAAAAAACCGGCAGCAGACGACGGTGACGGAAGGCTAAGAGAGATAAGCCGGAAAGAGCGATTACGCCGGCATATATTTTGACAAAACCGACCAAACCGAAAGCCAGAGAAGTCATCCAGAAATAACGCGGGGAAGAGGTCTGCTGATAGCCAACCAGACCGATAAGGCCAATCAGTAACAACAGGATCGAAAGAGCGAAGGGGGGATTTACGAGAGTAGAAATAGCCTGCTGGGACCAAAACATGGATTCCCCCCCCAATTGCCCCGTCCTTACCCACGACACCAGCCAGCCGAAACTGCCACCGAAATAAATAAAAAAGACCGACCACCAGGCACAAATGTCATTTTGAGTCCAAAGTCGGACCCAGTAATACGCGGCCAGGCCAATCAGGACAGCCAAGAGAGGCGGGAGGATCTGAAAATAGAGAACAGAAACGGGGACTGCGGTCAGTTTGTGAACAGTGGCCAAAATAAGGTCGAAACCCAGGTGATAATTCTGCAATTTGGCTCCGGCAAAAATCGGCATATTGAGATTACCCCGGGAAAGGTTTTCTGCCAGAGATATGTGCCAAACCCCATCATGACCGTTCGGTCCCCAGAAACCCATACCAAAGGGGTAAACCAGGCCGCTTTTGACCATGGTGGCTGACCAGGCAAGAGTACCTATCAAAATCAGGAGCCGTTTTTTAGCGGTTGCGGAGAGCATTTACCAGCTTGAGACCGTCGGTGAGAAGAGATTTTCCGACTAGTATGTAGATAACAAGGGAGTAGATTAGGGCAGAGCTGACTATATTCAGAATGATGTTGGTAAGTGTAAGTGTAAGTGAAAGGGAGAATAAGTATGAGACGATAAGCATGACTAAGGCGGCAATTGCAGGTTTGCCGAATGCATTTAACAAATTAAACCGAACGAAGCGGCGGGCAACAATTACCGGTACGATTGAGGATAAGGAAATAATAGCTGTAGCGTACGCTACCCCCATAAACCCATATTTTAGAGCCAAGAATGGAGTCAAACCCCAAGTCAAGCCGGTCCACATTAACATCAAATAAGTGTTGATTTTGACTTTGCCTACGGCGTTGAATAAATTAGTCAGAGGGGTGGATATTGCGGCCAAAGCGGAATTGAGACAATAAAGAGCCAGGGGAAATAGGGCGACTTCCCATTTGGAATAGCGGGGGATAATTTTTACCAATAAAGGGGCGATAACGGCAAATCCGGTCACAATAGGGAATGTGATGAGGGTAATGAAAAACAGCGTTTTTTCTACAGCTTTCTGCAATTGATCGGTATGATCCTGGAGGCGGGAGTAAGCCGGAAAGGCGACTTTGGTAACGTTGTCCATAACAAAGCGCAGGGGTTTTTGGGACCAAGTCTGGGCCCATCCGATGATACCTACTCCGTCGGCCCCGATTATTTTCCATAAGAAAATATTTAGGAACCGATCTTTGACCACTGCCATTAAAGTATTGAGCTGATAGGGGAGTCCGAATGAGAGAAGTGTCCGGAGGCTGTCACCGGAAATAGCCAACCCGATTTTCCAGGGAGCTAAATAATAAATCAGAGAGGTGCCAATCAGCCCGCGAAGGATAACTGCCCAAGCATAGGAGGTTACTCCCCTCCCCTGCCAGGCAAGGACTACAGCCACCAAATAAAAGATGATGGTCTCTGCGACTTCGACTGCGGCCAAGGTCCTGAATTGGAGCTGGCGTTCGAGTACAACCGAAGGGATAGTTTTGAGAGAGGCCAAAAAAAAGGCAGTCAACAGGCTGTAAAAAAGCCAGGTACCGGAACCGGAAACATGATAATAAGAAAATAAGAATTGAGATAGAGATAGAGATAGAGAGAGCAAGACTACAACTAATATTTGCTGCAGGGTGAATGTCGTACGCAGGTCGGTCAGAGTAACCCGGGCTTTTTTTTGAATCAATGACGCGGCCAGGCCAATGTCCGAAAAATAGCCTAGAATGGAGACTAAATCGTTGACGGCGATAAACAACCCGATTTCCGGCCGGCCTAAAAAAACCGTCAGGAGAAAAAAGCCGATAGTGGAGATGATTTGGATGACAAAAGAGCGACTGACCAAAGTGACAACTCCGGTTACTGATCTGGCCTTGACGGTGTCCAAGTCAATATCCCCCAGCGTGACCTCCGTACCCATAGGGCTATTCTAACTTACTCAGGTTTGATATTGCACCTAAATATTATAATTAACGTCACAATGGGCGTCGAAGCGCAGATGCAACGGGCATTGGATCAGCTGACTGATGAAATTCAACACGCGAATTCGGTGGCGGAATTGTTGCTGGATGCACATAAAAGCCAGGGGTTTTGGG
>Ga0075662_131_pt1 | contig 17483 bp, 17 predicted proteins | sample RifGroA1_FD_68407 | JGI IMG/M metagenome (GOLD analysis project Ga0075662, IMG submission 68407) | reverse complement strand
GCTTGGAAGTGGGTTTCGGCCGCAAAGGCACGCCAACCGAGATAGGCGGTGGGAGTGACGAACAGAAGCGCCAAGGCGAGGAGTATCCAAGGCAGGAGGGGAGAGCGGGTGCCGATGTCCGAAGCGGCGATTAATTCAATGTTGGCTTCATGAACCAGTGAGGAACCCATTTGTTTGAAGGCTTGGGTGACAATGATCAGGAGAATGAAGATGGTAAAAAGAGTAACAATGCCGGAGGGAATAACCAGTTGGGAAAAGAAAAGGATGACTAAAGACAGGGCGGAGCCTAAGGCCAGAGCGCGGAAAGGAGAATCGGATGAAGATTTAAGAGTGTGGGCAAAAAGGTTGGCGGAACGGGCGACGAGGAAGACATAGGCGGCGAACCCGAATAGCCCCAAGGTGGACAGCAACTGGAGATAGTAGTTGCTGGCTGAGGAAAAGCGGATATTCCAGAGCGGAGTGAGGTTGAAATTTATGGGGCGAAAGCGGCTGAAATCGGAGAGGTATGTGGCCGGGCCGGTACCGAGAATGGGGGAAATTTTGATGGATTCAAGAGCGATAGCCCAGCTGGCAGCTTGAGGAAGGAATACGGGACGATTGTTAGGTCCCGAAGCAAAAAGACGAAAAATGAGCAGACCCCCGGCGATTACCGAGGCGAGGATGGAGAGGGAATAGAGGAGGGTTTTGCTGGAACTGGATTTGTCTTTAAGAGTGAGGACGATTTGCAGAGGCAGCAGAGTGATGAAGAGGAGCAGGGCGGTAAGAGGGTTACCCAGAGGTGTCCAGGTAATATTTTGGGCAAATTTGAAGGGAATAATCTGGGACATCAACCCTGAACCCCAGGCGATAGTTAAAAAAGCTAAAGCAGCTATAGAGACAAGAAGAGTGGATAATATGTGCTCCAGTTCCTTTTTGGTACGGATGAGATTTGAGGCGGCAAGGAAGAAAAGGACAAGAAAGACGATAGTGCTGGTCTGACCGGGTTCAACTAAGGCATCAAACCGGTTAGGCGTTTTGAGGAAAGTGGAAAAGACCCAAGCTGCAACCAGGGAAAGTAGAGGCAGACCCAAAGGGCTTCTGATCAAACGGACTTGACGGTCAAGAACAAAATTGACAGCTACGATAAGAGTTAGGAGTGATGAAGAGATGGCGAGTAAGGCCAATTTATTGAACTCGTAGAATTCTGAAGTAACAGGGAGAAAGAAGAGGGGAAACAGAAAAACTGTAACCTGGATGATGAGAAAGCCAATTTTTTGCAGGGTTGCGGAGGTCTTCATATGGATATGTACATTAATTAATAACCGGAAACAAGTCGAAGTCAAGGGGCAAATTGCAATAGTTTTCTCCTATTGCGCAATAGGTCGGACTTGGTAGAATTGGGTATGACTTCTGGCCGGATATACCATATATATAATAGAGGTGTGGACGGACGGGTAACTTTTTCCGAAGCGGGAGACTATGACAAGTTTTTGGACATACTCAGAGGGTATTTAGGGGAGTTTAAAATTGAAGAAGGGGGAAAATATAAATCCGAAAGGCCTTACCTTAGCCGGCATAGACAAAAAATGAATCTTTTCGGCCAGGTGAAGCTGGTGGGATACTGTTTGATGCCAAACCACTATCATTTGATATTACAGCCGGAGGGAGAAGAGACGATAGCCAAACTGATGCGGAGGGCGGGAACGACTTATACCATGTATTTCAACAAAAAATATAAACGGATAGGCACGCTGTGGGAAACGGGGTATCGATGTGAAGAAGTCTGGGGGGACGAGCGGATACTTCATTTGACCCGGTGGGTGCATTTAAATCCAGCCCCCCGGGAAGTGAGACGGTTCGGTCTGGTGGAAACAGTGACAGGTTTTCGTCCTGAGGAATTTATGTACTCAAGTTATCAATATTATTTAACACCTGACAAGACGGAGGGTTGGGTACATCCTGAGGTGGGACTGGCGTTGTTTGCCAGTTGGAATGATCGCAGATGGGCCAACTACCAGAAGTTTGTGGAAGATAGGGGACTTCGATCCGAAGTGGTGTTGGGGAGAATGGCGATTGATGCTGGGAGAGAGAAGTAAGAAATACAAGATTTGAGATTGGGAGTTTTTCGGGGAGTGATTCAAAAAAACGACCCGCTGTAGGGCACTAGGACGGCTGTTTAGGAGAGGAGTAGGAATATGGTGTGCTGAAAGAGTCTGATGTTAAAGTGTGACAATCCTGTAGTATAATAAGCACATGAAGGAAGTGGAAATCGTGGTGAGTGTGGGTGAGGCACTGGTTTACTTGGGACTGTTGGCGGTAGCTGGTGTTAGTGGAGTCATTTATTGGTTGCGCAATCGTGTTGTGGTGGTGGTGGGAGATATTCGGACTAACGGCGATGTAGCCAGGGGTGTACAAAAATTGGCGATGGCGGTGAGGAAAAAGAAAGGCGCGGAATGGATTAATAGTGATCGCTTAACTCATGAAGCTGTTCATGGTTGGACTGATAGGGGTGGTAATTTAGATGGGGAGCCTGGGGAAATTGGATATACCCTGAGAGGAGGGAGAGTGAAGGACGTGTTTTATGTAAGTGTGAGTCGGGATCCGGATCATGATATGAAGGTGGCGAGGGCGCCGGTATTTGACCGGCGGACTAACAGTGGTTTAAGTGAGGCGGATAGAAGAGTTTTTTCTGAGGCACTGGAAAGAAAATATCGGGGGAAGAATGATTGATGTACTTGGATCATTAGATTGGGTTACTGGAGCAGGAAGTAGGTAGCAAAAAAGCTAAGGATGAAAATTAGCATCAGGATAACGTAAACAAAAACCGGCGGGATGGGGGAAGAGATTTTTGGAGCGGGTCCGGGAAAAACTTCAGGTAAGAGTTTTATAAGGTTGAAATTGGCTGATGGGGATGACGGTGACTCCGGTAGTGGTTGAACTTCAGGCGGAGGGACCGGTGCCGGAGGGGGGGGAGGGGGTTCCGGCTGAATAGACGGTGGGGGGGTGATATTTGGGGTAAAAGGGGAGGGAGCCGGGGAAACAGCGGAAGCAGGAGCGGGAGGTGAGATGAGTCCGGTTTGAGCGCAAAACTCAGTAAAGTGACGCAGTGAGGATAACCTGCGTTTGACGGTGGCGGAAGGATTGACTGCAGAGAGGTACTGCTGGTATTTGGCTGTAACGTCAGGAAGGGTAATTGTAGATAAATTCTCCCGGCTTAGAGGGTGGAATTGACTGGTGACAAAATTTATAAATACCCGCAGGTCAGAGAGGTAGTTTTTTAGGGTGTTGGGGGACACCGATTGATCAAGCAGATGTTGGCGGAACAAAGCTAAAAGTTCCTGGGTGTAATCCATAATTACAGAGTATTATACTGTATTTTTGGTAATTATATTTATTAATGTAAAATGAAAAGTCGTATGAAAAGTAATGAACAGAGTATAAAGGAGAACCAATATTTTTGCAACCTGAATAAATCAGAAGCAATTAATTGACACATAGAAGAACATTTTACTTATATACTACAAGATATGATCTAAAGAAATTTATCAATCTTGTAATAATGATTGCCAAATATTTTAAAGAGGGTATTAGATCAGAGGATTGATGAAAGATTTAATAAATAATTTAGAAAAAGTAGACTATTAATGAAAAAATACAGCTAATAATAGGATATATGAAAAAAAGAAATAAGTCGGATTAGCTTATTATTTTCAGGTGTAATGTTTGCTTATAGTCAGGAGCAGAGATAAAATTCTAATAATGGTCTTTAAACCCGGTGAAATAGAATTAAAATTAACAATGATATGGCGGGAGAAGAAGCTGTATAGAGCGGTAAACTATTCGAATAAGCCAAAAGCTTATATATTAATAGAGTTTCCTTATCCATCTGGGGAAAGGCTGCATGTGGGGCATGCCAGATCATACAGCTGTCTGGATGCAGTGGCGAGGAAAAAGCGGATGCAAGGATTTAATGTGTTATTCCCTTTCGGTTGGGATGCCTTTGGTCTGCCGGCAGAAAACTATGCAGTAAAAACCGGTATCCACCCGGCGATAACGACAGCGGAAAACATAAAAAACTCCAAAGCGCAAGCAATAGCCTGGGGACTGTCATTTGACTGGAGCCGGGAAGTTAATACAACTGATCCGGATTATTACAGATGGACACAGTGGATATTTGTCCAGTTGTTTAAGCGAGGTTTAGCGTACAAGGATGTAATAATGGTTAACTGGTGCCCGTCCTGCAGGATCAATTTCGGATTTGTCCGGTGTGGATTACCGGGAGGATATAAAACGGCAGCAGGTGAATTGGATAGGGAAGAAGGAAGGAATTGAGATTACTTACAAAGTGGTCGATTCTGATGATGATATTACAGTGTTTACTACTACCCCCGTGAACTTTGGGGCTACGTTTTTGGTTATTGCGCCTGAACACCAATTTACCCAGAAGATGGCAAAAACTAACAAAGAGGTAAGAGAATATGTGGAAAAAGCAACCAATAAATCAGAAAGAGAAAGAATTTCTGAAGGAAAAATTAAAACAGGCGTGTTTACAGGCAAGTATGTGACGAATCATATTACCGGAGAAAAAATTCCGGTATGGGTGGCGGATTTTGTATTGGCTACTATTGGGACGGGGGCAGTGCAGGGATGTCCAGGGCATGACCAAAGAGATTGGGAATTTGCCAAGAAATATGAACTGCCGATTCCCAGAGTGGTGTCGAATCCTGATGGTGATGCCAAAGACATTACAGAAGAACCATATGTGGTGCATATTGGAGATAAGGGAGTTATGGTGAATTCAGATTTCTTGAATGGGATGGATTTTTCCGAAGCCATGAATAAAACAATGGATTACTTTGAAGGGAAAGGGTGGGGAAAGAGGGTGGTAGACTATCATTTGCGGGATTGGGTGTTTTCCAGACAGCATTATTGGGGGGAACCGATACCGATGATATATTGTGAGAGGTGTGCCAGGGAGGGTAGAAGCTGGTTTGATGATGGTAGTGGGGGGAGGGGGAGTTATGGAGGAGGGGGTCAGGAGAAGTGGAATTCGGTGGGGTGGTATCCGGCCGATGAAAAAGATTTGCCGGTAAAACTGCCGCCAGTGGAAAAGTATCAACCGAGCGAGACTGGGGAGTCGCCTCTGGCACAGGTTACGGAGTGGTTAAAAGTGAAGTGTCCGGGGTGCGGAAGTATTGCGCGGCGGGAGACCGATACGATGCCGAATTGGGCCGGCTCATCCTGGTATTTTATGCGTTATTGCGATCCGCATAATGACCAGAAGCTGGCAGACTTGAAAAAATTGAAGTATTGGCTGCCCGTGGACTGGTATAACGGGGGAATGGAACACACTACTTTACACTTATTATACTCGCGGTTTTGGCATAAGTTCCTGTTTGACCTGGGGGTAGTGCCCACTGAGGAGCCTTATACCAAGAGGACCAGCCATGGAATGGTATTGGGTCCTGACGGGAGGAAGATGAGCAAGAGCCGGGGGAACGTGATTAATCCGGATGAGGTGGTGGCAAAATACGGGGCGGACACCTTGAGGCTGTATGAAATGTTCATGGGGCCTTTTGAGCAGGCCATTTCGTGGAGCTGGGAAAGTATGGAGGGAGTGTACCGGTTTTTGAAGAGGGTGAGGAGGTTAGTAAATATTAATAGTAATAGTAATAGTTCCCAGGAGGCTAAATGGAGGCTGGCGAGGCTGGTGGAGAAAATCGATAAAGATCTGGAAGCCATGAAATTTAATACTGCGGTTGCAGCTCTGATGACCTGGATAAATTGGTGGGGATCGCACAGGGATGAGGTGGGTAAAAAGGAGGTGGAAGTGTTTGTCAAAATAATGGCACCGATGGCTCCCTTTTTGGCAGAGGAGTTGTATCAGCGCTTGATGGGGAAGACTGATAAATGGGAATCAGTGCATGTGCAGGCCTGGCCGCGGTTGGAGAAGGTAAAGACGGCGGGTAAGAAAGTAACGATAGTGGTGCAGATAGATGGAAAAGTAAGGGAGAGATTTGAGATAGAGATAGAGAAAGCGATGGAGAAAAATTATATGGAGGAATTGGTTAAGAAAAGTGAGAAAGTCGGGAAATATATAGCGGGAAAGAAGTATAGAAGTGTGTTTGTGCCGGGGAAAGTAATCAACTTGGTTACGGAAAATGGATGAAATGCGGCTGGAGGAGGCATTAAGGGAGCGCAGATTCGAGGTAATACTGGCTCTGTGCGGACTAATTTTGGTGGGAACGGGAGTATTTTGGTGGCGGGGGGGCGGGAAAACCGAAACCCAAATTGAGATTTTGCCCGAAGCCGCCCAGTCACAAAATCAGTCGGGAGAGGGGACGGTAGTGGTAGACGTGGCGGGGGCGGTGAGCAGTCCTGGCGTATACAGGCTAGGTTCAGGGGCCAGAGTGGAGGAAGCGATAGCTTCGGCCGGGGGGGTGACAGCGGAGGCGGACGAGGAATGGATGGGGAGGAATATAAACCTATCGGTAAAACTGGTGGACGGGATGAAAATATACATACCGGCAAGAAATCAAAATACTGGCGAAGCCAGCACTTCGCGAGCAAATTCACAAAATTCAAATCAAACACCAGAAGAGAAAACTCAAAATAATGGTGCTTTGCAGGTCAAGATTGATATTAATTCTGCGAGTCAGACTCAGTTGGAAGAATTACCGGGGGTAGGTCCGGTCACGGCGGGGAAAATTATCGCCGGGAGGCCGTATATGCGAATTGAAGAGTTGATAGAAAAAAAGATCGTAAACCAAAGAGTTTGGGAGCAGATCCAGGATAAAATCAGTCTGTGGTGAGGTGGATTGCAATCGGGTTACTTATAATTTTGGCGGTAGTCAGGTATGGGATGTGGCAGAGTGCCCCTTTGGAATTAAGGGAGGGGATGAAGGTGCGGGTAAGAATGAGAATAGGAGGCGAGATACGCCAAGCTTGGGGAAGGTCCTTTTGGAGTCAAAGTTACGGAAATCAGGAAGTGGAGGTGGAAGTGCCCCAGGGGGTCGAGTATGGAGATGAGATTTGGGCTGAGGGAAAGTTGGAAAAAAGTGTAACTGAGGCTGATTATACCAAGTGGAGGCTGAATTATACGATGATAAAGGTAAATAAAGGGGTAGGATTAACGGGGGGATTGCGGCAATGGAGGGAGATAATGATACAGAAAATGTTGATGTGGCTTCCGGGGGATGAGGGGGCGCTGGCGGCGGGAATCCTGTTGGGAGGAAGCGGGGCTTTGAGTAAATCAGGGACGGAGGCTTTTCGGAAATCGGGACTTTTACATATTGTGGCGGCTTCCGGTTACAACGTGAGCGTAGTTGCAGGCTGGGCGATGGCCGTGGGTGCGAAAATCTGGGGAAGAAGGCGGGTGATATTGTTTGTATTATTGTGCATTATAACGTATGTGATAGTAGCAGGAGCGGGACCGGCAGTAGTCCGGGCCGGAATTATGGGCGGGTTAGTGTGGCTGGGGATGGCTTGGGGACGTAAGGGAGATCCGGGGTGGCTTTTAGTGATTGCGAGTTTGATAATGGTGATAATCAGACCGATTTGGTTTACAGATATCGGTTTTCAGCTGTCAGTAGCAGCAACGGCTGGTTTGATATGGGTTTTGCCGATGATACGGAGATTGAAAATAATCCGAATTAAAAGTTGGGCATGGTTTGAGGAGGGACTTTGGGTGACAGTAGCGGCGCAGATAGCGACACTGCCGCTGTTGGCGCATTATTTCGGGCAGGTGAGCGCAGTTGCCCCGGTAGTGAATGCCTTGGTGTTGTGGGCAGTGCCGTGGTCCATGCAGTTGACCGCGGCGGCAGTGGGAGTAGGGATGTTGTTTCCGGCCGCAGGACAGGCTATAGCTTGGCTGGCTTGGCCGCTTTTAAGATATATGACGGGAGTGGTGTCCTGGTCGGCCGGATGGCCGGGTGCGGGAGGAGTAGTGGGAAAAATGGGGTGGGGATGGGTAATCGGGTATTATCTGGTGATAATTATGATAATTCTGAAGGGAAATCTAAAATTCAAATGACAAATCAATTATAAAATTTAAAAATTCAAAACATTTATGTTTGGACAGCTTCTTAAATTGTTGCTGTTGGCTGTGGTTACAATCTGGGCGGCAGTTGCCGCCTTGCCGGATAAAAACCTGCATGTGGTATTTTGTGACGTAGGGCAGGGTGATGCCGTATTGGTGAAAATGGGGACGAGTCAAGTATTGGTGGACGGAGGGCCGGATAACAAAGTATTGGAGTGCCTGGCGAGAAACATGCCTTTTTATGACCGGAGGATTGAAGTGGTAATTTTAACTCACCCGCAAGCGGATCATATGAATGGGCTGGTGGATGTGCTAGAAAGATATACAGTGTTACGTTTTATTAGCGGGCCGGAGGGAAATGGAACTGCGTCTTTCCGGGAGTTGATGGGGCTGGTCTCAAGCTCCCAATCCCAAGTCTCAAATTTATATGCCGGCGAGGAAGTAAAGATTGACGATATAAGATTTAGGGCTATTTGGCCGACGAGGGAGTATGTCGAGAGACATGTGGATGGTATTAGTAAAAGTTTAAACGGGAGTGTATTGGGGGCGAAGACGGACGGGACGGATTTGAACAGCTTCGGGATAGTAGTCAGATTGGCATACGGCGAGTTTGATGTGCTTCTGACGGGGGATGCAGATGTGGAGGTCCAGGATGACCAGATGCGACAGGGTCTGGTGGCGGAGGTGGAAGTGCTGAAAGTGCCGCATCACGGGAGTAAAAACGGGATGGATGAGACGTGGCTGGCAGTTGTCAGTCCGGAAGCGGCCGTTATCAGCGTGGGGAAAAATAATCGTTATGGCCATCCCCGTTCGGAAGCTCTGAAAATGCTGGAGGATGCGGGAGCCAGAATCATGCGGACGGACGTAGAAGGGGAGATCGAAGTTGTCAGTGACGGGAAGAGATGGTGGGTAGAGTAAGATTGGTATATGCGGATTGGGATTGATGCGAGTCGGGCGTTTGTGGACAGCCCCACGGGGACGGAAACGTACAGTTACCAGGTAATCAGGCATATTTTGGCGTTGCCGGAGGCGAGAAAGCATGAGTGGATACTATATGTTAAAAGAATATCCCCCTCTTTAATTCCCCCTCTTAAATCGAGCCTGCGGCTCGCGTCTTATGCCGTAAGAAGGGGACAGGGGGTGATACTGAAAGAAATTCCTTTATCTATTCTTTGGACCCAGGCGGGGTTGGCGGGGAGAACATGGGTGGATAGATTAGAAGTGTTGTGGGTCCCCGCGCATACCCAGACTGTAGTTACTATTCATGGGATTGAATATGAATGGCTGCCTGAGTATGAAAATGTCTTGCAAAAATGGTATTTACCCTGGTCGACGATATATGCGGTGAGATCTGCGACAAAGGTGGTTGCGGTGAGCGGGTTTACCAAAAAACAGTTGGTGGAGAGGTTGGGGGCGGATCCGGGGAAGATTGAAGTAGTGCATGAGGGAGTGGAGACCAAAATTCAAAAAGCGAAAATCAAAAGTGTACTAAAGAAATATAGCTTGGAGGAAGGAAAATACCTGTTGTTTGTGGGGACGATACAGCCGAGGAAGAATCTGGAACGCTTGGTTGAGGCGTTTGCGGTGTTATGTAACGCCCCCTCTGATCCCCCTCTTAAATCGAGCCTGCGGCTCGCGTCTTATGCCGTAAGAGGGGGAAGGGGGAGTTATGAGGATTTTAGGTTGGTAATTGCCGGTAAATGGGGGTGGAGTTATGAAGGAGTGAGGGGGGCCCCGGTAAAGTATGGAGTGGAGGACAGGGTGGTTTTTACCGGGTATGTGGGGGAAATTGAGAGAGAGGTCCTCTTGCGAAGCTGTTTGGCCTATGTCCAGCCGAGTATTACCGAGGGGTTTGGATTACCGGTTCTGGAGGCGATGGCAGCGAGGGTGCCGGTCGTGTCCTCGCGGGGAGGGGCGCTGGAGGAAGTGACGGGTGCTGCCGGAATGTTATTTAATCCGTATGATGTTAAGGAGATGGTTGAGTGTTTGCGGGAGGTGGTAGAGAGTGAAGGATTGAGGCGGGAGTTGGTAAAGAGAGGGAGGGAGAGGGTGAAGGATTTCAGTTGGGAAAAAGCGGCGAGGCAAACCATGAAAATAATTGCGAGCTTATAGTGTTATATTAAATAACCTGTAGTAATATGTTGTATCGAGACATTTTTAATATTAAGAAACCGGGTATATCTGAGTCATTTATGGGTATTTTAATGAAGGGAGTTATGTGAACAAAATATAAGTTCGTGAATTTACAAGTTATTACATTATAGACTTGTAGTATATTAATAAATTGTGAAAGAGGTAGTTGAATATTATAATTTTTGGTGAATATGAAGCGGGAAGAGAAAGTGTCTGAGGCGGATAAGAATGTAACGGCCCTTAAGACGGTCAATATTTTGGGGGTGGGGGTGGTTAGCAGTAACAAAGAACAAGTGATAAATATCTTATCAAGAGAAATCAATAAAAGAGACTTAACAAGGCCCTTTTTTGTGGTTACAGTCAATCCGGAATTTGTGATGGAAGCCCAGAGGGACGGTGAATTTAAACGGATACTAAATAAAGCTGATCTGGCTTTACCGGACGGAGCGGGTTTAAAACTGGCAAGTAGAGAGATGACAGAGATAATTCCGGGGCGGAAAGTGGTGGAGGAACTGCTGAATAAAAAAATCAAGGTGTTTTATTTGGGAGGGGAAAACGGGGTGGCCAAAGTCATGGCGCAAAAGTTCGGGGGTGAATGGGATGAAGGAGAAAATAACATAAAGGCCGGAGATAAAGAGACCCAAAGAATTGTGAGTAAGATAAATAAATATCAGCCGGATTTACTGCTGGTGGCATACGGGGCGCCGTGGCAGGAAAAATGGATTTGGCGGCATAGCGAGGAAATTAAAGCTAAGGTAGTGATAGGGGTGGGCGGGACATTCGATTCTTTGGCGGGGAGGGTGAAATTACCCCCGAAATGGGTGGAGAAAATGGGCTGGGAGTGGTTATGGCGGTTGAAGCAGGAGCCGTGGCGGTGGCGGCGACAGCTGAATCTGATCAAATTTGTGTGGAGAGTGCTAGTAAAATGAAATGGTTATTGTTTTTGGCTGTAACCTCGGTTTTACTTGAGGTGCTGGCTTACACCAGGCCGGAGGGGTTTGAGGCGATTGCGGCCGTGTGGTGGGTGACGGTGGGGGCAGGAGTGGTTGGGTTAAGCTTGGTAGAGATAGGCAAGGCGTTGATTACGGATGCGAGACAAAAATTTGTTCTGGGATTTGTTGTGCTAGCAGGGTGGGTGATAATGGTGTCTTTTGGAAGTAGTCAGTGGGTAATGATGGGTGGCGAGTCTGCCCAGCAGGTAGCCGACGCTTTGGCGGCTTTTAAAAAACCCGGTTGGGAGTATACAGGAACGGCGTTTTTGGGTTATCCGATGAGGCAGTATTACCTGGCGGCTGTGCCTACCCTGGCGGGGGGAAGAAGTGTGACTGCTCTGACATGGGGGTATATTGTCCCCTTGCTTTTGGGGTTGGGAGTAGGATACGCGGGGATAAGACAGCTGATGCCGGAAAGGAAAGGCGGATACCTGGCGGCGGCGGTATTGGCCTGTATAGCCAGCAGTATATACGTGTTGAAATACAGCCGGATGTACGAGCAGGCGATATTTCCCCTGGCATTTACATTGCTGGCCGGAGGGTGGTGGCTGATATTCGGGAAAAAGCCCACGTGGAAGGGGGCAATTGCTTTGATATGGAGCGGGGGACTGTTGGGGACAAGCTATACTCCGGCCCTGGCCGGCTGGGGGTTGATGTTGGCGACTGTGGGGGGCTGGTCAGCGCTGCAAGGAAGAAAAAAGAACTGGCGGTACTTAGCGATGGGTGTGGCGATATTTACCGGGGCGGCAGTGAATGGAGGTTTAGCGATGAGAACCAGGAGCGATATTTTTAAACCGGACCGGATGGAGTGGACAGGCGGGACCGATTCCGGGAGAGTGTTGGTAGACGGTTTTTACCGGTTTGCACAAACAGGATATGGAAGTTTTTGGGGGCCGGTGATGGTGGTGCCGGCGGTGGCTTTTCTGGGGCTGGCCGGTACGGGTTTTTTGGGAGGAGGGATGTGGGTATTAGCGGTGTGGGCAATAGCGGCGGTGGGATTGGCATTATATTTGCCGGGATACGCCGACCCGCCTGCCGATTTTTCGTTGCACCGGGCGATATTTGTGATACCGGTAGTTTTGGGGGCGGTAGCGTGGCAGATATATAGGCGGTCCTTCGGTAAAGATGAGAAATGGGTAGCGCTTGTGGCGACGGCGGTGGTGCTGGCGGCGGCAGTGGTAACCGGCAAAAATTTTGGGGCTGTAATAGCCGAGCGGCAACCCGGCCCGAGGACATATTTACTGCAGGATATGCGGGAGACGGCCCAGGCTTTAAGGTGGCCTGAAGACCAGCCGATTACCTATGGGGTTTTTTCAAGCGAGACGGATTTTTTGCCCATGAAGGATTACTTGAGGTATTTTTACCCCTGGGTGGCTACCTGGATAAATACAGTAGAGTGTCCCCGGGGGACAGGATTGGTGATAATTTATTCGCAGACAGGGAAATGTCTGGATAGATCTGCCGGGGATGCGAAAGTCGCCGGGGCGACTGTGTTTGCGTATCCCGGGGGGGAGATGACCAGAGTGGCGGGATATAAGCCTATTGCAAGGTGATCTTGGCAAATTTGCGGGAACCTACCCGGACGACGGGGTTCGGAGTCTGTAGTTCGTAGTTCGGGGTAGTTATTTTCTCGCCATTGACCTCGACTCCGCCTTGGGAAATAAGGCGGCGGGCGGAGGATTTTGACACGGCCAAGCCGGCTGCGACTAAAACGTCGATTATGTTTTGAGATTTAACGGAAACAGAGGGGATGTCCGGGGGGGTTTCTCCTTGCTGGATTGTGGTTTCGAAGTGATTTTGGGCCGCGTCGGCTGCGGTTTTTGAGTGGAGTTCGGAGACGATGGTGCGGGCGAGCTCTTTTTTGAGATGCATGGGGTTTTCCCTAGAACCCAGTCGGGTTTTGGCTTCGCCGATGATGTTCTGTGATACATTAGTTGCCAGTGTGAAATACTCGATAATAAGATCGTCTTTTACTGACATGACTTTGCCGTACATTTCCTCTGGAGGATCATCCAGCCAGATGGCATTACCCCAGGTCTTACTCATTTTGCGGCCGTCGGTACCAGTGAGGAAGGCCAGAGACATGACAAAAGATTCTTTGCCGCGCAAGTTTTTTTGCAGGGTGCGGCCGGCCTGCATATTGAAAGTCTGGTCGGTGCCGCCTATTTGCAAGTCGGTATCCATAAAATACGAGTCATAGCCCTGCATGACGGGGTAGAGAACTTCCGGAAGAGAGACGGAGCGGCCTTCAGCTAGGCGGGTTTTGATGAGTTCACGGGAGATAAAGTCGTTTAAGGTGAAGTGGCGGGTGAGCTTGACTACGTCCTCGAAGTTAAGTTTTTTTAACCATTCGGAATTATGAACGACTTTGACTTTTGAGAAATCCAGGATTTTGGCGGCTTGGTCTTTGTAGGTTTGGAAGTTGGCTTCTATCTGATCGTAAGTTAAAACCGGGCGCTGGGAGTCCTTGTCCGAGGTGTCACCGATTAGGGCCGTGAAGTCGCCGATTAGGAAAGTTACGTGGTGGCCCAGGTCAACTAACACCTGAAGTTTTCTTAAAGGGAAAGCGTTGCCCAAATGGACGTGGACATTGGTGGGGTCAATGCCGTTGTAGATGTTGAGTTTTTTGCCGGAGTGCAGCAGCTTTTCCAGTTCAGATTTTCCGGGGATGATGTTGGCTACGCCGCGGGTAAGAAGATCGGAGATTCGGTCCATGTGATGATTTTAACAGTTAAGGATGAATGATTCTAATACTTTTTGAAATTTAGGGAGACTTTCGATGTTGACCCATTCTTTTTCTTGATGCAGATTTTCTCCTATGGGGCCGAACACCAAGGCGGGAATTTTTTGGGCGGTGCAGTGCCGGGCGTCTGAGCTGCCGTGCTCGAAAGCAAATTCCGCTTTGGTGCGGGTAGATCTCAGGCATTTTCGCAGGAGTTGGGATAATGGGTGGTCGGGGTCGCAAAAAATCGGCGACTCGATTTTGAGAGGGACGATTTTACATTGGGGGAAGAAAGATTTCAGGTTTTTGAGAATATCGCGGGGACGGTCTTGGGGATGAAATCTGATGTCGATTAAAATTTGGCAGGAATCCGGGACTTGGTTGATGGCGGAGCCGCCAGAGATGAGAGAGAAGTTGAAAGTGGCGTTTTTTGTTTCCCGGGTGGGAGTAGGGTGGCTTTTGAGAAAATTTGATAATTGGGAGGTGAGCAGTTCGATGGCATTTTTACCTTGCCAGGGGCGGGAACCATGGGCGGCAACACCTGAGGCGGTGATTCGGACCTGCATGATACCTTTGGCTTGATTGACAATTTTTAGGTTGGTTGGTTCGCCGAATAAGGCAAATTTCAGCCGGGGAATATGGGAAATGAACTCTTTGGTGGAAGACCCTCCGGTTTCTTCGTCACAGACTAGAGAAAAGAGAATTTTTTTACGGGTAGCCAGTTTTATAAACTGAGGGTCAAGGCTGATTAGGGTGGCGACGGCAGCTTTGGTGTCTGCGGCTCCACGGCCAAAGAGACGTGAACCTATTGTTTTAGGACGGAAGATAGCAGTGGAGCCGGGGACGACGTCAAGGTGGGAGTTGATCATGATTTCGGCCTTTTGAGGAGGGCTTCCCCAATGAAGGAGTGGCCGGCCGGAGATTTCCTCCAATCGACTTTTGATATTATTATCAGCCAGGAATTTTTGGCACCATCTCAAAGCCTGATCATTGGTTTTAACATCTGACGTGATAGTAGGAAAGGAGATAAGGTGATGGAGGGTTGATTGAATAGGGTTCATATGGTTAGCGTAAGCGGGCCCTGAAGGTCCGGTCAATTAAGTTAACTGCTTGGGTTTCGTCGGGATGGAGATGGTGGGCAAGTTGTAAAGGTGCCAGAAGAGTACCTGGCCGCAGTTTACCCAGGAGCAAGACCGGATGTCCTTGGGGACCGGGTTGGCGGTCGATGCCGCAGGGAATGAAACCCAGGTTTAGACATTCTAAAACTGCTGGGCTGGATGAGGGGTGCAGTTCGAGAGGAATGAGGGTGAAAGGCGATTCTTTTTCGGCTTTATTGACAGCTGTTTCTAATTTAGTGGGGGGTGAGGTTGGGATTAAGACTGAGAAGGGCCGGGTGCGAGCTATTTCCCAGCCTCGGCGGTGAGGTTGGGGATCAGGGGAGGTGCGGACAGTAAGTTTAGGGTGGAAGCGGCTGGTAATAAGTTTAAGCGCAGTTGAGGCCAGGAGGCCAAGTATAGATTGTTTATCCGGCAGGAAAGCCGGTTCGCTGTCAGAGAACGGCTGAGAAGAGGAGAAGACAAACATTTCCTGGCGGTTGGGTTGGCCGTGGTTGAAGGCGGGGATACAAGCGTGAGGTATCATGGCCAGATGTTTGAAACAGATGACCTGGGTAGCTTCTCCGGAGGGAATTCCCATGAAATCGTCCGCGATTCTGACTTCGGCTACCAGGGGTTGATCTGAGCGAGAGAAATGGTCGCTAGCGGCTAAAAGCATAAGCAAGCCCCCGACACCGTTTGTTAAAGATACTGCTCGACCAATCTCGACCGCTTGGTCTGATTGTTTGACTTGGGCGGCAGAACCGATGGGTAAGTTGTCTTTAGTGGCGAACCATATCCGGCAGTTTCCTGAGTCGATGTCTGCAACCAATTGATCGCGGTGCTTGGTGATGCCATGCTCTACATACATTCTGGACAACAAAGTAATAAGCCAGTCGGCCTTGGTTTCTGAGGGGAGTTCTTCCGGGGATATGATATTAACCCCCTCCGGGAGGGATTTACTTTTATGACGGATGATTTGGGTGAGTTTTTCGAGGTCCATATTAGTCGGTGATGGATAGCTGCTTCATAAGCTGATGGATTCTGTCTTTTAGGATATGTTCCTGGTTTTCATCTTGAGGATTGTCTAAGGTAAGATGCGGTATGGCAGGTGATTCAAATTGGGACGTGAATTTACGGAACGATTCGACAGTGATTGGATGTCCTTCGTGATGGCGGGTGGAAACTAAGTTTTCCAACTCGTTATTTAGGAGACTTGATCTAACTAAGACGAAATTAAGCGGCCCGCATTGGTCATTTAGGAATTCGCGCATCCATTGCCGGGTGAGAGCGACTGAAATTACAACTCCTTTTGGGCTATTTGAATCAAGTTGATTGATCGTTTGAGCCATACGGGTAAGCAAAGTTTGGCGGTTTTTGTCGTCCCATTGTCCACGAGAGACCAGGCCCCTTTCATGCGGGGTCATTTCGTTGTCTCCGTCGTAGAATGTTAGACCAGACTCCTTTGCCAGGAGCTTTCCGATGTGGGTTTTACCCACAGCTGGGGGTCCAAAAAGAATGATTTTGGGTTTTGTGTGTTTCATATTGGCTACTCCAGCAATAAAAAAAGCCCTGGCAAATATCTAATTTCTTAGATACTTACAAGGGCCCTTCGACTTTGCTCAGGACGGTACCACCTTGTTTTGCTACCAAGTTTTCTTGATAAAAAATCCCCTCGGAAAGGGGATGGTTCAATCAAGCTTAAGTAGCCTCATCGAATGCTCCGTTTGCCGACACATTCTATAAGCTGTCTCGGGCTTTTCCCGTGTCCGATTTTGTCGGACCCGCTCCACAGGGTAATTCGATTCTTTGGCTGCGTCCTGCTTTCATCAACCGCAGGATGTCTGGTGTCACGCCAAAGTTTCTACTGGCACTGCTTCATAGCGTTGTCAATTGTAGGCGTATTTTAAGTTGGCCCGGGAGAAATGTCAATGGCCTTGACAGGGGCCAGGTTAGTGCTATTATGAGGACATATGGCGGACAATACTTCAGCAACTATTAAGATAAACTTGCCTGCCGGAATTTTGGCCAATGCCAGGCAGGAAGCTGAAAGAATCGGTATTTCGGTGCAGGATTTTATCCGGATGCTGATGGCGACTTACTTTTCCCGGGCTGAGTCTATTCAGGCGGTTTCTCGAGACAGGGTGTTGTGGGAGAGAGGAAAAAAGGAAGTGGCAGGAGGGAAGTACGTTGCGGTGGAAGATGCGCAGGAGTTGGAGAGACTGCTTTTGAGGTGGTAATTTATGGAGCTGAGACTTACGGCATCTTTCAAGCGGGAGTACTCGAAGATAACTAGGGGAAATAGGGATCTGAAAAAGAAAGTTTTCAAGCAATTGAGATTATTGCTGGAAAATCCTCGCCATCCTTCTTTAAGGTTACACAAGTATCACGGGAAAGAATGGTGGTCTGTTTCGGTAGACATGAGTATTCGGGTGCTAGTCTCTTTTGAGGCGGATTACATTGTAGTTTTCCATATTGGTAAGCATGAGGATGTATATTGATTGGGGCTAGAGGGCGAAGAGGAG
>Ga0075662_106_pt1 | contig 19253 bp, 17 predicted proteins | sample RifGroA1_FD_68407 | JGI IMG/M metagenome (GOLD analysis project Ga0075662, IMG submission 68407) | reverse complement strand
AGCTACAGCCACTATCAGGCCGGTGAGCTCGTCACTGCAGTAAAGGGACCATTCGAGGTAGTTTGCGGGCTGGTTTTGGCCGGTATGGACGAAGTTGTGTGAAAGGATGGCGGAGAGAATCTCCTGATCAGTCTCCCCCATTTCAGTCAGCCACGCGCGCATTAGAAGAGTGTGTTTGGCCGGAGTATCTTTGGATAATTCATAATCGCCGTCGTGCAGAAGTCCCACTATCCCCCACTTCTGGGCTGAAGCTTCGAAGTGCTTCGCTAACGCTCGCATCACCGCCTCCACTGCCAGACAATGGCGGCGCAAGTTCCGGTTTTGCATCCGGGAAGTCAGTAGCTGCCAAGCTTGGTCCCTGGTGATCATAAATATAGGTTTAAACTAAGGTGAATGGGTCTTTGAGGATGAAAAAGGGCGGAGGGTAGGGAAAAGAATGACTTCTTTGATAATGGGGGTGTTGGTAAACAGCATTACCATTCGATCGATACCGATTGCTATTCCACAAGTTGGTGGAAAACCATGTTCAATAGCTTCTAGGTAGTCATAATCTGTTTGATGGGCTTCTTCGAATCCGGCTTTTTCTCTTTTCTTTTCTTCAATAAATCGCTGATATAAATCCAGTGGATCATTTAATTCTGTATAGTTATTACCCAGTTCGGAACCGAAGGCAAACATTTCAAATCTCTGAGTAAATCTTGGATCGGGACATTTTTTAGCCAAGGGAGAAATTTCGATAGGATAGTTGTATATAATTGTTGGTTGGACAAGCTTTTCTTCTACGGCTTCCTCAAAAACAAACGCGATAATTTCGCCAATTTTATTCAATTTATTGAGCAATTTTAATTTTTCTTTGGGAATTTCCAGCTTTGAGATGGCGATTTTTGCTTCCTCAGTCGTTTGCCAATCTAAAGGATTTAGATGACAAAATTCTTTGATAGCTCCAACATAGCTGTATCTTTTCCAAGGCCGTTTTACATCCATTGCTAAACCCTGGTAATTAATTTGAGTGGTACCTAGTACTTTTTTGGCCGCATACTCAAATATTTCTTCGATCATGTCCATCCCATACTGATAATCTTGAAAAGCTATCATAGCTTCAAACATGGTAAATTCCGGATTATGGTCATGATCCACTCCTTCATTTCTAAAGACCTTAGTAATCTCGTACACTTTCTCAAATCCACCGACAATTAGTCTTTTTAAGTACATTTCATCCGAAATTCGCAGATAAAAATCGCTACCCAAGACTTCGTGGTGAGTAATGAATGGTTTGGCAAAACCTCCGCCATATATGGGTTGAAGAGTGGGGGTTTCAACTTCTAAAAAACCTTTGGTGTCCAGGTATTTTCGAATAGATGATATAATTTTAGTTCTGAGTTCGAACTTAGTTTTTATCTCCGAATTTAATAGCAAATCCAAATATTTTTTGCGATATCGCTCTTCGACGTCTTTCAGACCATCCCATTCGTTGGGTATGGGGCGCAGAGTTTTGGCAAGAAGCTCGAAATAGGCTATATCGATCGTGATTTCACCCGCCTGGGTAGTAATGATTTCGCCGGAAACACCCAGGAAATCTCCCACATCAAAATACTGCAGGAGGTCAAATTTGTCCGCCAGTTTATTTTTGGCAAACATGAGCTGAATTTCACCCGTTGCGTCACGCAGATCGGCAAAAATTACCTGCCCGTGCTGACGCCAGCGCCAGAGACGGCCGACTATAGAGACGCTCTTGCCGTGTTTCTGGCGAGCGCTAGAGACAGAGATAGAGACTCGAGAATACTTTGACGGGTAGGGATCGATACCCACTCCCCCACTATTTTGTAAACCACGTGGGTTGAGTTCACCCGGACGGTGACGGTGTGGCCAAAGCTAATTTGGGAATTAGAAGACGGGGTTGTCACCTTGGCAATTCTGATAATATCCTCGAGCTCGGCAATACGGCCGTCTATAAAAGTCAGCTCTTCCTTGGCACTAATGTAATCGCTATTCTCGGACAAATCACCCATATCACGGGCGGCGGTTAAGCGGGCTACCTGGGCAGGGCGGCGGTTATCGACCAGATCCGCTAACTCGGCCTTGAGAGTATCCAAGCCGGCTTGAGTGATGAGTATGTTTTGGTGCATAGATTTCAGAAAGAATTTCTAAAAAAAATAAGCCGCGCCTGGTTGGCGGGGCCAATGTTACTTTACCTAGGGTATTTTACTCACCTGTCAAGTAGTTGTCAATCGAGGCTAATTACATCTAATTCAGCCTGTTTAATCAGGCTATTTATGAGAAAACAATCCTGGTAAAATACATTACGACCGGCCCCATCGTCTAGTGGCCTAGGACACCAGGTTCTCATCCTGGTAACCGGGGTTCAAATCCCCGTGGAGTCACAAAATCCCCTGTTTCCAACCTTTAGAAAAAAGTATAGGTTGATAATTAACAGAATTTAAACAACTTATGTTAGACCAGCTTGACCTACAGGAAAAAGACCAAACTTCTACGCATAAGGAAAACCCGCAAGGGATAGCGCCAATATTGAAAGGTCTTGCGCGTATAGCTATCACAAGAACAAGAACTTATAATCCAGAAGAAGTTGGGGGTTTGGCTCGTACTGAACGATTTCGCAGAAATATTGAGAAAGTACAAATCATTGCACATAAGGCCGGGGGTGGTGAAATGCCCGAAGGAACACTTGTCGCAATGGAGAAAGCCTTAAAAAACGGCGCTGACTGGCTTGATGTTGATTTGCGGATGTCAGAGGATAACATACTTGTAATATCTCACTCTCCTACGGCTGAAGATGTTGATGAAAGTAGCAAAGTGAAAGGTGATATTTCAGAACTAAATTTAGCAGAAATAAAAAAACTTGACGCCGGTCATAATTTTACAAATAATGAGCATGATTTTCCTTACAGGGGGCAAGGAATAACGGTTCCTACTCTAGATGAAGCATTGACGGCTTTTCCTCAAAGTCGTTTTACAATCCATTTATTAGGGCAGAAGGAAGACATTGAAGAAGAACTAGTAAAAGTAATCGAAAAATATAATGCATTCGACAGGGTATTTGTAGCTGGTTTTTCGGAAGGACCGCTTATTAAAGTCAAAGAATTATCCGGTGGTAGGATAAAACGAGGTGCGGGCGCAAAAGAAACAATTGGCTTTATGGACGCTGTTAAACGCGGGGAAATGCCTTCGTCGGTAGATTTTGATTTTTTCGTTCCCGGGGGTGAAGAAGCTCAATCTGCTGGGAAAATGTACGAGAAACTTGGAGCTAAACTTATGGATATAGCGAGACAGAAGAAACTGCCCGATATAGATTTTATTGTCACATGTAAAAGTCTGGGGATTCCCATTTATATTTGGACTGTAAACGACAAAGAAGAAATGATGCTTTGGATTGCGCTTGGAGTGGACGGTATATATACGGATTATCCGTCTCAACTTAACGAGATAAAAATGCAATATCCTGAAAAACCCTTTGATTTTATTGAAAACTTTGGGGAATACCTCGTTGATGGTCTTGCCGACTGGGTTATTACTTATGCCGCAGCAAATAACTTAGGTTGGGAGAACCGCATGCCTACAGCGGATGAAATAGTAGCAGAGGTTAAAAATATGGAATTTAATTCTACAAAGAGAGCAGATGGAGTAATCCGTATTGAAAGGCAACTGCAAGATATTGCTGATAAGGTTCTGCAAGAGAATGCTCCAGAATTGGATCCAAGGCTTGAAGAAGTGTTAATACTTGCTACAAACAAACTTTAAGCGAAAAAGTTTATTTAATCCTCTGCAGAAAAATTTAAATTAGACCTATTAGTAGATTACTCATGTAAATCTCTTAAAGTTATAAATTGACTATTCTGTGAGTTTGGAATAATAAAACGACGGGTCACAAATAAACTTCACTTTCCGGCAGGGCTTGATATACCCATTAAACTGGAATTTGCGAAATGGCTTGAAGCCGGAATACCCAGAGAACCCTTTCCAGACGCTGCTGCGTTGGTCTCTTTGGTATCCCTCGCTTTGCTCGTGATGGGTATATATCCAGCGTACCGGTTTTGCAAACCTGAGTACGCTGACTATAGTAAGATTAAAATATAGTAATTTGGGAAAAGCGTCATGAATAAAACACTGGCAGTCGGGATTGGGGGTGTGGTAATGTTGGCAGGTGCAGTCTGGTTTTTTGGCCGGGGGGTCTCAGGTAACGCTGGCTCCCTAGCCTTGGCGGTACCAACGATGGCTCTGCAGCCAACAGCCGGGGTTTCTACAAATTCCGGTACACTTGTTGAAGCGACAGCAGCGGTAAAACCTACAACTTCTATGCAGGATATAACGGAATTAAAAATCGAAGATATCAAGATCGGTGAAGGTGAAACAGCGGAATCGGGAGATACGGTAGTAATGCATTATACCGGTACATTTGTGGACGGAACTAAATTTGACAGCTCGCTGGGTCGGGGCCAACCGTTTAGTGCCAAGGTCGGGGTGGGGCAGGTAATTGAAGGCTGGGACAAGGGAGTCCCGGGAATGAAAGTGGGAGGCCGGCGGAAACTGTATATTCCATCTGAGATGGGGTATGGCGCAAGAGGGGCAGGGGGGGTAATCCCTCCGAATGCGGATTTAATTTTTGAAGTGGATTTGCTTGAGGTAAAGAAAAGTTGATCAAAACAATAACTCTTATTGGCATTAGGTCACACTTTTTGGTAAATCATAATATCCATAATGCGGTGGTTCATGCGATTGCATATCAAAGTCGAGGGCCACAAGTTGGTGGAGTAAGTATCACACACCGGGTGTGAAATGTCGGCTTCTGGCCAAAGCCTCGCGTTTCACGAGCAAATCCGGGTGGGGTTACCTTTCGGCAAGTTTGTTCTAAATGTAGTCAAAAAGTTTAGTGTGTTTGAAAGACTTTGAAGAATAGTAATGCCCAGATCCACACTCCGGACTGGAATAAAAATCCGTAAATAGCATAATTGGAACATTGATGACATAGTATATAAATACAAGCTAGAACAAGGAAAATGAAAATCTTATGCAGAATATTAATAATAAATATTTTGATATTGGCTTTATTTATTCCTTACCTTGTGTTTGCCGGGAAATCTGCCGCAACGCAGGTAGCGACTCCTGGTGATGCAAATAACGATGGACGGGTTGACGGAATAGATTATGTGATATGGTTTAATAATTATGGACAAATTTCTCAAGGAGGCAGTAGTGTCGGAGATTTTAATAACGATACAAAGATAGACGGAGTGGATTATGTGATATGGTTTAATAATTACGGTTTTGTTGTACCACCCTCGAGTCCAACACCTTCAAAAATTCCAACTTCGACACCGGCACCATCGTCTTTTCACTCATGTACGGGGCCGGTGGTAACTCTGAGCGGAATCGTTGATCAGTATTATAGAGTAGGTACCGTCGTTAACGGAACGACGTATGATTTACGATCCTGGTATTCTAATGCTGTTGGTGTCACAAGCAGCATGGCGTTCAAAGTAGGTTTGGATAACGGGCCGCTTGATTTATGTGTGAAGGGTGGTGTCGTCAATGGACATATAGATCCGACGTGGGATTGGGCGACAACTCATAATTTTGGGGGTGGCGGGTTAGAAACCTGGTCGAGTCGATACGATTCAATGGAATTGGTGCGGATTCATAATGTAGAAGACGGTTGGAAACCCCGGGAATTTCCGGAGTTTGGCAATACCGGTATTATGCAGATGAGATACGCATATATGACCGGCATCCGTGATGATTCAATAGAGAATGACGATTTCATGCCCGGTTTTGTCGAAGATAGCCTTTTTGACGGCGTAGACACATTTCTCTCTGAGCAGAATCAAAGCGGAGGAATACCGACTACTTTGGGGCCGGGTGAGGACCTTAATATTCGTGTTACCCGAAGTTATATTAGACTGTATTCGACCAACAGCAGCGGGAAGAGTAATCCCGGACGGTGGTTTAAATGGCAACCCCGTGGTACCCAAAATCATAATTTGGTTATTACTGATTCTGTGTTTGCTACTCACGGACCATCTCCGCGGGATGGCTGGTCTGCTCTCAATTTTCCTGAGGGTACTACTTTTGTCGGGACAAACTATATCCTGTGGTTAGGTACTCCCGGGGGGTATAAAGCGGTGATTCCGTCCGGTGTCATATTTCTCGAAGGCCAACCCGCACAAGATAAATGGAGCCAGACACGAAACACCTGGTTGACTGCTCACGGTTATGATCCACGACCTGTAGATGATTGGAATCCTATGGATGACCCTGTCGTAGCTCCCAGATGACCTTGCATACCCCCACTAAATTTCGAGCTTGAAATGCCCGGATATACCCATTTTAATAGAATTTGTCTTAATGGCTTGAGGCCGAAATACCCAGAGAACCCTTTCCAGACGCTGCCGCGTTGGTCTCTTTGGTATCCCTCGCTTTGCTCGTGATGGGTATATATCCAGCATATCGGTTTTTGCAAACCTGAGTACGCTGACTATAATGGAAAGAAGGTTTCATGATCATAAGCAAAGTCGATTAGCAATTGAAAAATTGATAAGATTCAGCATGTCCGGCGCTATCGTCTAGAGGCCTAGGACACCAGGTTCTCATCCTGGTAACCCCGGTTCGAATCCGGGTAGCGTCACCCTTCGACAAGCTCAGGGTTTCACAAGCTGCTGGAGTAAGGGGTGAGACGGGAGGTGATACTTTGGTCTGTTAAGGTTTGGGGATTAATCCGGGCGCAAAGCTGCCACAGAGCCTGAACGGTTAAACCAAGTGCGGAGAGCTCTTCTACTGAAGCCGCGGCATGTTCTTCTGCAGTACCTAAATATCTCATCGTCCAATTACCGCCGATGCACCAGCGGTGAATATCCGGGCCAAACGAAGCGGCGGCAAACTGATGCAACCGGGGATCGACTACCATTTCCGGCGAAGCCGGGTAAGGCGAATAGTACATTTGGGGCGGGACGCTGTCCAGAAGGGCGGCGCAGCCAGCACCAGTAAAGCCGATGTCGTGTCTGCGGCAAAAAGATGCGATAGTTGTTAACCCATAACGGCTGGCGATAGGAGCAACTATAACCACCTGGCCTATAGGATATTTGCGGGAGAGAAGATGCTCGAGTACTGCCACATGCTGCATCCCGGAAGCCACGGGATCGGAGAGAAAAAGAGTATAGAGGTATGGGTGAAACCCTTCCAGATCGACGGGGATAGGCAGGTAAGGCTCCCGGCTAAATAAATTATCGGCGTCCCGATGTTTAACAGTGGCTATAGTGGTGGGAATGGTTTGGCGGGTAATTTGCCAAATAACCTTCTGTAAATTTGTAAGGTGACCTTCACGGGTGAATTTAATAATCGCTGAAGGACCAGAACGAACTGCCCACCAGATAAGATCTTTAAGGTGGGTAGAGTGGACCAATTGAAAGACAGCCAACTCCAGATCGAGTTGAGCAGGAACTCCGGTGTGAAGACGGGGAAGAATATATCTACCATCGGCAGTTAAACCGCCGACACCGGCAGTAATTTCGGCTTCCGGGCTGGAAGATATAATGATTGTAGAACCATTGCTACCCAGTTCGTATTTTCGGTAATTGACTGCAGCGGAGGTGGTCTGACCGAGCAGTGGATAAGGCGGGACGTCTATGGTCTGTAATTCTGTACTGGTGACAGGGGGGAGGCCGGAGGCGGCTAAATTACTGGCAATTTCAAAAAACTCGCTTTCTTGATTGTGGCTCATGACGAGTCCTGCCTCCTGGTAATTAAGAAGCCCAAGGAACAACTTGTCAAGATGAAGTTTTACTCTTAAGCCAGGGCGGGGAGGGGGACGGGGCGGGGGTGAAGAGGGTGGAGGTGAGGGCGGGAAGGGGAAGGCGAAGGTTTGCCGTTGGCGGGAGGAGAGATCCGCAAGGCCAGTTTGAGGACGTCATCCAGATGGGAAACAAAATGAAAAGTCAGGTCGCGTTTGACGCTGCCCGGGACATCTTCCAGATCCTTGCGGTTGTCTTTGGGCAATATTACCCGGCGGATACCAGCCCGGTGGGCGGCGATAACTTTTTCCTTGACTCCGCCGATTTCCAGGACCCGACCGCGGAGAGTAATCTCGCCGGTCATGGCCAGATCCCGGCGGGTGGGGGTTTTGGTCAGAGCTGAAATAATGGCTGTGGCTATAGCAATACCGGCAGACGGACCGTCTTTGGGCACGGCTCCTTCGGGAACGTGAATGTGGATATCAATTTTTTTGTAAAAATCTTTGTCGAGCCCCAAAGTCTGCCAGCGGGTTCGGACATAGGAATAGGCCGCTTTGGCCGACTCCTTCATGACGTCACCCAACTGGCCGGTCAGCTGGACATCCCCTTTGCCGGGCATGACAGCCACTTCGATGAACATGATGTCACCTCCAGCCTCGGTCCAAGCCAGGCCGGTACTCATGCCGATCTCGTCTTTTTTCTCCGCCAAAGTTTCCGGAAAACGCTGGGGGCCCAAGAATTTTCTGATATCGAGGACGGAAATATCGGAAGTAATCTTTTTCTTTTCGGCCAAATTGCGGGCCAGCTTGCGGCAGATTTTGGCCAGATTCCGCTCCAGGTCACGAACTCCGGCTTCGCGGGTGTAACGCTTGATTATTTCCTTTAAGCCTGAGTCGGCCAGCCGGTAATTTCCGCCCAAACCGGTGGAGCGAAGCTGTTTGGGCCAGAGGAACCCCCGGGCAATATTCTGCTTTTCGTCCAAAGTGTAACCGGGGAAAGTAATCACTTCCAGCCGGTCGCGCAGAGCCGGGGGAATGGTATCCAAAAGATTTGCTGTCGTAATAAACATCACCTGGGACAGATCGAAGGGGACTTCCAAATAATGATCGGAAAACTCCCGGTTTTGTTCGGGATCGAGAGCCTCAAGCAGAGCCGCGGACGGATCTCCGCGGTAGTCGCTGGCCAATTTGTCAATTTCGTCCAGCATGAACACCGGGTTTTTGGTACCGGCATTTTTGATACCCTGGATAATCCGGCCCGGCATACTGCCGACGTAAGTCCGCCTGTGACCACGGATTTCGGCTTCGTCCCTGACGCCTCCTAAGGAAACCCGGACAAATTTGCGGCCTAAAGCCCTGGCGATCGAACGGCCGATTGAGGTCTTGCCGACTCCGGGAGGGCCGACAAAACAAAGAATAGTAGGGCCGGAATCAGCGGAGGCAACCGGCTGTTTGGCCTTGAGTTTCATAACCGCCAGATATTCCAGAATCCGCTCTTTGGCTTTTTTTAAACCAAAATGGTCGGTGTCCAAAACACTAGCCGCGGCGGCCAGAGAAACGTGATTGGACGAGACCCTGGCCCAGGGCATATCTACCAGCCAATCGACGTAGGTCCGAATATAGTTGGATTCCGGATTTTGGGGACTCATCTGCGCCAACCGGCTGAGCTCCTTTTCCGCTTTTTGCCGGACCGGGGCGGGCATTTTGGCCGCTTTTATCTTTTTTTTGAGCTGGGAAATGTCGTCGTCCCCGTCTTCGGTGTCGGCACCAAGTTTTTCCAACTCCTCCTGGATGGTTTTTTTGCGCTCGCGGAGGACCTGCTCGCGCATGCCTTTTTCAAACTTGGCGTGGGTTTTTGAAGAGATTGATTTTTCCAGCTCCAACACTTTTATTTCGTGTACCAGGTGGTTGAGAACTTTCTCCAGACGGGAGTCCACCGAAAAAGTTTCTAAAAGCTGCTGCTTGACCCCTGTCGCGACTTCGAGGGAATTGGCTACCTGATCGGCCAGCTCAGAAGCGGAAACCCCGGCCATCAAGCGCATAAAAACGGGGAATTCAACCGACTTACCCAGATTGAAAGCGTTTTTGAACTCGGTTACCACCTGGCGGGCAAGAGCCACCGACCGATCATTTTCCGCATCCGACTCGACGACCGGTTCAACCTGAGCCGTAAAATAAGGGTCGGAATTTATAAAGGGGCCGATTTTTACCCGGGTAACGCCGCGAACCAAAGCCAATATTTCCTGCCCGTAAGGAGCGACTTGTTCTACTACGCACAAAGTACCGAAGGAAAATAAATCCTGAGGAGAGGGCGTGGCGGTAGGAGTTTTTTGGGCGACAAAGACGATTTGCTTATCGGAGGAGACTGCGGCTTCGATAGCGGCATTGCTTTTGGGTCTGCCGAAAGTAAGATGGGCCTCAGTGTTGGGAAAGACAACGCCTTCACGCAAGGCAACCACGGGGTATGAACGGACGACAGGCACGGGAGAAGCTGAAGAGGAACGGGACAGGGAAAAAGCCATAACTTTAGCAGTCTAACACTCGGAGTGACAGCTGTCAATTACGAAAGTATTTATGCACCAGCAGACTGATCAGCAGGCCCAATAATAAACCGCCGCTGACATCAGCCCAGGTGTGAACCCCGATGCTCACCCGGGAGACGGCGACCAGGACAGCCAGGATAAACAAAAAGAGTCCCAGACGAAGCTGTCGAAAAATAACAAAAAAAGCCAGGGAAAAAGCCACCAACGCATGGTTACTGGGAAAAGAGCCGTCCAGCAGGAAAGGGACAGGGGGAATTCGGCCTGTGGTGATAAAAGGCCGGGGAAGGTAATAGAAGTTTTTGATAACTAACCCAGTAACCCAGGCGAGGAATACGCTGACGAGGCTTCCCTGAGACAGTTTTTTTTGACCTGAAAACCAGAGAATTAGCGGACTGAGAAAAAGAATGAAGATAAGATACTGGGCTAGAAAAACTGTGATTGACACAGGCACAGGATTCGCGAGAATTAATTATGGATAACGACTCTGGTACCGGGGTTTTCAGCGGTGGCTGTAACCGTGGCTTTACCTTCAGGCAGGGGGGGATCCGTCCAATAAAATAATTTTTCTGCGATCGGAGTCGGGGCGTTGACACAACCGTGGCTCATGCGGTTGCCGAAGTTATTGTGCCAGTAAGTGCCGTGGATGCCGTAACTGCCGAAGAAAAACATGGCGTAAGGGACGTTGGGAAGATAATAATAACTTTTGGTAAGGCGGTTGCCGCCCTCCATTTTGGTCGACCGGATTTTGTACCAAATGCGGTATTCACCGACAGGAGTCCGGTTTCCCAATCCGCTGGAGATCAGGCTTTCGAGAAAAATCTGATCACCGTCGTGGGCAATCAGTTTTTGCCGACCTAAGTCAACCTCGATCCAGCGGCTGTTATTGGCTCCCAAGACCTGATCCGCACCCGGTTCCGGGCGGTAAGCGATTGCTGAATCGTTGATTGCCTGAGGAGGAACCAGAGGATGGTTTTGCCAAATAGCCACAGTCTCGGAGGGGTCGACCAAACCGGAGGTAGTGACGGCGGAACAACCGACCGGAGTTTGAGAAACGACAAAAGCAGACAGGCTGAACTTGAGAATAAAGATGGCGGCCAAACCTCCGACAGTTACAGCCAGAAGAGATGCAGGCAGGCGCATATTAATAGATAAGTATCCGATATCCAATATTCAATATTCAATAGTCAATATTCAATTATTAAAAAAATCCCCAAAGGGGATTTATTAGGTGTTAGGTGTTAGGTTAGCGGGTGACGGAAATGACTTCGGAAAGCTCGGCATCGGGGGCGTAGATGGTGATGCGGTTATTGGTGGCACTTTTGGAAACGGTATATCCGGTATCATAAGCGGTGGTGCAATCAGTCACGGGAGCGCCGTCGTTGGTTAAAGGATCAACCGGAAGAGCAGCCACATAATCGGTAACAGTATCAGTACAGATGTCCGCTTCAGTAGCCGGATCCGGGACAGCACTTCTCCTGATAGGCATGGGGGTAGCGGCGACATTGGTCATACCGGCAGGCAGAACACCGCGATTGTCGGCGGCGTATTGGTGAATAGCGTTGAGAATGGTGTTGACGTCACTGCGCCTCTTGGTATTGTTGCTCTGGGAAAACTGACGGGCGGGATTGATAGCAATCAGAACGATAGTGAGAAGAACAGCTAAAACTCCGATAACAACCAGAAGTTCGATAAGGGTAAAGCCGCGGCGAAGCTTGGGCATTAAATACATGTTAGAACCGGTCTGTTTGGTTTGTCAAGGGTTAACTTTTCCGGTAGTGAGAATGACGTCATATAAAGTATCCACGTTTTCGCGTACCGAAAGCGACGGAAAAACTTTTTGGACGACTGAGGTTAACAAAGCCTTGACTGCGGGCGGAAGGTCGGGGCGGAGCACCATATAAGAAGGCCCGGAATTGATTAGGGGAGCATTACCCGTACGAACTGTAGTGAATCCGGCAAGTTTCAGCTGAGCCTCCACAGAAGCGGCCAGACCGGCAACGCCACTACCGTTGAGGACTTGGACGGTAATTTGTCCCAAAGCTTGAGCCGACGGCGAAGCCGTGGGAGTAGGGGTTGCAGGAACGGGAGAAGGAACAGAGAGAACGGATGCTGCGGGCAGGGCTTTTTTGCGGGGTATGGCCTGCGGCCGGAACAGGGTGATATAAGCCATTACAGCTGAGAAAATGATAAAAGCTGAGGATATAATCGCCAGGGAAATCTTGTATTTTTGGATAAAAACCTGCTCTTTGCGATGCAAATCACCGGCATTGGTAAACGGGGTGGTAAAACTGTTGTCGGAGAGAAAATCAAGCTTTTTGTAAATGATCCTGCAAGTCTGGGCGGAAAATTCCGCCGGAGCGTTGATTGCTCCAAGTACAAAACCGGGAACCACGGAATGAAGCTGGAATCCCAGCCGGTCGAAAACCTGCTCAAAGATTTCATATATATCCCGGTTTATAACTACCAGCCGGTAACCGTCGGGGGTATGGAAAAGCTTGGAACTGACATTGGAAAAGGGGACGGAGTCGATAAATTTTTGCGTTTCTTCTTCCGCGGGGGGGGCAACTTTGGGAAAATCCTTGTGAAAGTAGATATGTTCAGCCAGAATTATAACCAGAGGTGAAGGTTTGATCTGAGTTTTTTGCATAAACTCGCCCAGTTTTGCGTCTAACTCATTTTTGTCTTTGATTTCCAAATCGGAGATCATTGTCGGGGTAAAGGGAAAAACCACAGGATCGGTCAGGGTGTGAGTGCACAAAAACAGGCGATCCCGAGCGATGTTGATAATAACGGGAAGAGGAGAGATTTTTTTCATATGGATTTCAGGGATACATCTCCTGCCAGGAGGAAACGGACAATATGCCTTCGGAATAACCGGCAATCACTCTGACCTGGCGGGAAAAACTGCCTTCCGTCCCGGTAACATTAATGGTAAAGGGGTCGGAACCGGTTACTTCAATTGTGGCCTGACCCTGCCCGACTGTCAATGTGCCGCCGGAATAAGCGGGGTTGCGCAATAAGTTGAGAAGGGCATTTTCCGCTCCGGATTCGGCAATTGTCAAAGTATGGGCGGCCATTTCCTGTCCCGTGGTAGTTTGGGAATTGGCAATGGCCAAAATCACGGCCGCGGTAGTGATTACCAGAGACATACTGACAAAAACCAAGAGAAAAACCAGGGTTTGTCCGCGCTTCATATGTTTTTTTTAACGTAAAGCATAAGTAGTTTGGAAATTGCGGATTTCGGGTTTTTGGGACAACGAAGAAGACCTACTGGTAAGGGTGAAACTGATACGCAGACTGGGTTTGCCGCCGACGTTGCCCAGCCGGGTGACGGAAAAGGCAGAGATAAGAGTATCCCAACCAGTAAGACCGGCGGTTCCTTCCGGAGCGGTCAGCTGCAGGACAGAGGTGGCTGCGGAATAAGTATAGTTGCCGTCCGGAAAGGAAAGAGTAAGTGCGGATGAGGATTCCCCGTCTGTCGCGGGAGCCACAACGGATACAGCCCGGTGAATATCGTACCCCAGGCGATTTAGAATAAACGACCCGTCCTGAACCACCGATGATACGGTCTGGGACTTGAGCTGGGCATCCAACATGGCAAAGAAAACCTGGCCTAAAACCAACAGAAATACAGCTAAAAGGCCCATATAGATAAGCATTTCAATAAGAGTGAAGGCCCGGGTCATGGTGAGTAATTGACTGATAAATCGTATAAAACCGGAGTCGAGCCCGAATCCTGGGTGGAAAAGTAGCCTTTATAACGCAAACAACGGGCGGGATTTTCGAAACCGTTACCGTCGTCGCTTAACGGCAAAGCTGCGGCGGCCGTATAAAATGTGGCGCTGGTACCGTCCGGGCCGACGTAGACATAATCGGCCCCAAGACAGGTGCCGCCAACGGTATCCGCCGCGGCAATCTGGAAATTGAGATCGGTTTGATTAGGAAGGGCCGTGGTAAAAGTGACCCGGTTAAATGCGGTCTGGTAGCCGGGATCGAAAATGCTGCTTTCAAAAGTCCCGGAGGAGGCGTACCGGCCGCCGGGACCGCCCTCGATGATTTTGAATTCCGAAGAAACGTCACCGGTAATAATATAAGAGTAGGCGTCCCCGTCGGTTTCCAGAACGGAAGCGATACCGTTGACACCCACATCCAGATTAAGGCCGCCGCAGCGGAGGGGGTGAGTTTCGTCAGTGATATCCAAGACCTGATACTCCTCTGCCCCGGTACCCACGATGATGGCTTTGTTGCCGGAAACAACGGAGAGATTCTTGGGATTCATACCGCCTGATTCGTAACTGCCAAGCGTGGGACGGGCTCCGGATTTGGATGAGATATCAAGAACAAAAAATTCCCGTTTGGAATCCGAAGCGCCGGTAACCAGGTAACCCCGGGTGCTCGAATCGTTGACAAAAATCCGTTTACCGTCCTGGCCGTTGACATCGGCATAACCTGTCTGGAATATGCTCCAGGGATTGGTAATATCGATGATCTGCATTTCAATCGGTGAGTTGGATATGGAAACGTAAGCATAATTGCCTTTGACAACCACGCTGGTCCCAAGTCCCAGTAAGAGATTGAATCCCAAAAGCGGGCGCGAGCCGGATTTGGAAGACAAATCAAATATATAAAGGAAATAGCCGGCAGTAACGTAACCGCGATTGCCAGAAACGAAAATGCTGGTGGCGTCAGCGGTGGCAAAAGGGGTATTGAAGAAACCTACCTCGGTGTAAGGGTTTGCGGAAAAATCAATGATAATTACCTCCTTGGAATTGGTATCGGTGGCTATATAACCGTAGTTAGCTTCACCGAAAACATCGTTGGTTTTGTAATTGCTGAAGGTACCTAATATTGCAGGCTGGGGAGGGTTGGTATCGGAGACACTTATATTGACAAACGATTCTCCGGAAGCATTGTTGCCGGTGCCGGCAAAAGCCCGGCCTGCAAAGGCGGTGACGGCGTTGGCGATACCGCTTTTGGGCAGGTCCAAAGAGGGCAAAGTCAACTCGGGATTGCACCAATCTCCGTAACCTCCCGCACCCAAAATAACTTCGCCTCCGGCAGTGTTTGTGACCGCGGTGCCGGTTAAGATGCCGGCCTCGAAATCTGCCTGGGTCGTCTGGGTATACAACAGGTTGTCCAAATAACGGGTGAGATAAGACTCTTCGGTCAGGCTGGACGGCAAGGGAGTAGACCAGGAAACGGAATGATTGATTTTTTTGGTGGAGGGATCCAGGTTGCCGCCAGTGGTGACGATAAGGCCTTCGGCATCACGATAAACGTCGGCAATAGCCAGAGAACGGGTAAAATCACCTAAAGTTTCTGCTCCGGCGGCCAGGTACCAGGTACCGGACTGGGGTACCAGGTGATATGTGCCGTTAACGGCAAAACCTGGCCAATTTCTTTCCCGGACTACCCGCAGGGCTTCGACATTTTCTCTTAACAGGCCGACAGCCGCCGCCCGCTGCTGGGTTTGCGGCTGGCCGGCCCGGGAGGCGACCAATCCGGTCAAAAGTGCGGGCAGGAGAATTGCCATCAGACCCATGACAAGTATTATTTCCACCAAAGATACGCCTTTAAGAAGTTTCATGTATGGAGGTTTTAGATGATAATGAGGATGTAATTTAATTAATTGAAGTGATGACTCCGTAACGGTTTAAGTTAAATGTTTTGGAGATACCTTCTAAAGAATCGGCGAGGGTGAAAATATAACCTCCGGGTATAAAACCGACGATTTCCCCGCTGCCACTATTAAAAACCACCGTCAGGCCAGGTGAAGAAAATGTCTGGCTGGGTTCCAGACTGACCTCAAAATTGTCCGGGTCAGCCGGGGAATACACCGAACCCTTAAATAAAGTATAGCTTCCCGCAGAAAAGTAGATACCATAAGGGGACACAGCTCCTGAACCGGCGGTATCCCCGACCATGGCTTTGGCCTGCTGGCCCTTTAAGTCCGCCGTAATTTCGGCGGCTGCGGAATTGAGAGAGGTATGCTGACGGGAGGACAGGAGACTGACTCCGGTTAATGTCAGCAAAGCCGTTAACACTCCTAAGGTGATCACAATTTCAACAAGAGTGAAGCCGCGCATATATTACCGACCGCCGACCTGGCCGATGAGTCCGTAAATCGGGGCAATTATGGCCAACATCATTCCCCCAACGCAGATACCCACAATTACCAACATAACCGGCTCAAGAATGGCAGTAAAAGCCTTGAGAATATTGGAAACCTGATAATCCAGGTATTCGGATATGTCTTTCATAGCCTTATCCAGAGTACCGCTTTTTTCACCCGATTCGATTAATTTGACCAGGATGGAAGGAAAATATCCTCCGGCCAAACGAAAGCCTTCGGAGAGGCGCTTGCCGGACATAACCAACTCGCGGCTATGGGCAATGATCCGGGAAGTTTTGGACTTGAATACGACGTCGCGGGTCAATTCCAGGGCAGTGATAATGGGCAAACCGGAAGATAAAAGCAGATACATACTCCGGGAAAAACGGGTAAGATCGACCATTTTAATCAACCCTGAGACCAAGGGAAGGGAGAAAAAAACTTCCAGGACCAACTGTCTTTTGCGACGGAAAAAAATAATAAACAAGAGAATCCCCGCGACACTGCCGATGATCAAAGCCCAGGTCTGACGGATCAGAATGTCGGACATAAATACCATAATCCGGGTCGGGAGAGGTAACTCAACGCGGAGGCGGCTGAAGACCATGGAGATCTTGGGGACAACAAAAATGAGGATGACAAAAAGGACAAGCGCAAACACGATCATGATAATCACGGGGTATAAAAGGGCAAATTTGATTTTGTCGATAAACTCCATCTCTTCCCGGATATGATTTCTTAAGTCCACTAAAGTGACTTCGAGAGTACCGGCCTCCTCTGATGCTTTGATCAAATTGACGGTGACTTTGTCAAAACTGCGGGGAAAATGCGCCAGCGAGGCGGACACCCGCTTGCCCTGCATCAGGTCATTTTTGATAGTTTCGAGGATTTTTTTAACGTTGCCTTTGGAATCCTCCATCATGGAGTTGACAGCGTCGAGAATGGGAATACCGGCCCCCAACATTGTAGACAAATTGCTGATCAGTTCGATTTTTTCATTACCTGACAAAGAAACGGGGGAGATGTGTTGTGTATCCATGTAGTATCAGGATAGGAATTCAGCTTTGGTAACCCGAAGGACTTCCTCCACTGTAGTCACACCGTGTTTTATCTTGTCCAAACCATCTTCCAGCATGGTCTTCATACCCTGCTGACGGGCGGTCCCGGCGATGACATCAGAATCACTTTTTTGGGTAATCAGCTTTCTGATGTTGTTATTCACTTCCAATACTTCAAATAAGCCCACCCGACCGGCATAGCCGGTAAAGCGGCAGGCTTTACAACCGCGGCCGGTGTATATAGTGAGAGTCTTGGCAGAACCAATAATTTGCCTGACTTCCGCTTCGGGAAAATTTTTGACCAGCTCGACCAGAGTTATGGAGTGACTTTGCTTACACTGATTACAGATCCGGCGGACCAGGCGCTGGGCAATAATGACGGAAACGGTAGAAGCTACCAGAAAAGGCTCGACTTTCATATCCGAAAGCCGGGGAATAGCTGTGGCGGCATCGTTGGTGTGCAGGGTAGAAAGGACCAAGTGACCAGTGAGAGCGGCGTTGACCGCGATACCGGCAGTGTCCGCATCCCTGATCTCACCTACAAAAATGATGTTTGGGTCCTGGCGCAGAATAGAACGCAAACCGGTGGCAAAAGTGAGGTTGGCTTTGGGGTTGACCTGGATTTGGTTCGCGCCCTTGATCTGATACTCGACCGGATCCTCCACAGTGGTAATGTTTTTCTCGCGGGTGTTGAGAATTTTCAGGACGGAATAGATGGATGTGGTCTTGCCGGAACCGGTGGGGCCGGTGGAAAGAATCATGCCGTAGGATTTGGAATAGGCAGCAGCTACTTTTTTGAGATCCGCCTCGTTCATACCCAGGTCGGCGAAGGACAGTTCCCGCGTCCGGGTGGACAAGAGGCGTAAAACCGCTTTTTCCCCTGCGACGACGGGGATAATAGAAACCCGGATATCAATAGTCTCTTCCTCCAGGGCAACCCGCATTTTGCCGTCCTGGGGAGCCAGATGCTCGTCGGTGCGCAGATTGGAAAGAACTTTGATCCGGGTGACAATCCGGTCATGAAGGAATTTGGGAACATGCAAAGCGTCCTGCAGGAGACCGTCGATTCTGAACCGGGCCAGGCTGTCATTTTCTCCCGGTTCGATATGGATATCCGAAGCTCTGGCCTGGTAAGCGGTGTCAATCAACAGGTCAACTATTTTGGCTACCGGAGGGTCTTCGAGCAGAGTTTTGGGACTCCAGACCTCTTCTTTGAGGAGGCTGTCGACTGTTTTTTGCAAATCTTTTTCATAAGCTCTAAGGACGGTGACGACATCCAGAGCCGTGGCGTAATGGGGAATTACCTTGGTCCGGGTCTTTTTGGCCAGAAACCCGAGAATTTCTTTTTGGGTAGGATCATAAGCGGCTATCTTGAGACCGGCAGAGTCGCGTGCAAAGGCAATTATTTTGAATTTTCTGGCCATCCGCTCGGGAATCAGGTAAAAAACCGATTCCGGGATGGTGAGTTTAGCTAGGTTTATAAAGGGGACCTGATAGTATTTTGCGATAAGTGTTCCAAGCTGTTCATCAGTTACCATGCCCTTTTCGACAAGTGTGTCTTCGAGTGGACGGGCGGTAGTAACAGCCTGGGAGACGGCTTCTTCCATGAGTTTGGAGGTAACCAGCCGACTTTTCAATACCAGATTTTTCAGCTTGTCATCGGGCAGGGACATCCACTCCATTGTATACCAAAATGGAGTATTTGATCATTTGGTCATAACACCCATCTCTTAACTCGAGCCTTCGGCTCGCGTCTTACGCCGTAAGAGAGGGGAATATCACACCTTTAAGGTGTGAAGGCT
>Ga0075662_124_pt1 | contig 25116 bp, 35 predicted proteins | sample RifGroA1_FD_68407 | JGI IMG/M metagenome (GOLD analysis project Ga0075662, IMG submission 68407) | reverse complement strand
AGACTTCGGAAAAAACACCTGACGGAACTTCAAAGAAAAAGAGCCGGCAGGGTGTATACTGAGAAAGATGTTCAAGGGCCCGATTGAGAAATTGACTGGGGAAAACAATTTTTTCCGGCAAGTGCTGTTTACCGGAAAATATGCCCAGCTGGTAGTGATGAGCCTGAAGCCGGGCGAGGAGATAGGCGAGGAAGTGCACCCCAACGTTGACCAGTTTTTCCGGTTTGAAAAAGGTGAAGGGAAAGTGGTAATCGAGGGAGAAGAATTTTCAGTCGGTGACGGCGACGCGGTGGTGGTCCCGGCCGGAAGCAGGCACAATATTATAAATGGCTCTGCAAATGCCGATTTGAAGCTATATACGATTTACTCCCCGCCCAACCACCCCGAAGGGACTATCCATAAAACCAAACAGGAAGCGGAGGCCGCGGAAGAACATCACACTTCACACCTTTAAGGTGTGAAGGCTGGTGTGAAGGCTAGAAGCCGAGTTGCTGTTTGACTAAAATCAGCGTGAGGCGGGAGGGGCGGACTTCTTTGTTGATTATTAATATCTTACTAACATTGCTGCCCGGGAGACCGTAGGCTTTTTGGACCCGGTCAGATTCCAGAGGCAGGATGTAATCATAAATACGGCGGAAGGCGGTGTCCAAATCGGGGACGATTTTTTGAGTCCCCACGACCCAAATAACATGACCGGCGCCGTAGACGTAGGCGGGCAGTTGACTGCCGGTGTTGGAGGCGATCACTACCTGGCCAGACTCAGTAACAGCGTGGACGGAACCTATTGCGTATTCCGGGGCCGCACCCAGCTGCTGCATTTCCCGTTCCTGGGTGGCCCGATCCATGGTTGTCAATTTGGATTTGACTGAAGCAAAGTTACCGGATTGGTTAACAGCTGCGGTGATACCTGTGGTTTCCAAAGTCACCGAGGACATAGCCATGACTTCGACCCCCGGAGGCAACATTTCCAGGGTTTTGGCTTTGGCCCGCTCACCGGTGTCAACCACGATAGCCTGGATACCGTTTACCGCCAAGGCGGCCACTGTTTTTTGGATGGACTTGTCTGAGACTAATTGGGACCAATCGGGCATATACCGATTAATTATATGAGTTAGTCAAGAATCCTAGGAATAACATCACACACCCGGTGTGTGATGGCCGGATGGGTATATACCCATTTAGCTGGAATTTGCGAGATGGCTTGAGGCCGAAATGGGTATATATCCAGCGTGCCGGTTTTGCAAACCTGAGTACGCTGACTATAATTAGGTTTGGGTTATGAAACCGGTGGCTAGTATCAATTGGTCGCAAAATTTTTTTTGGGATAGATATTACGTGATTAAGTTGTTGGACAAAACAGGAATAAGCAAATCGCACACAGTGATCGAAATCGGTCCGGGGAAAGGGATAATTACGGGGATCCTGGCAGAGAGAGCCGGCCGTGTAATCGGGGTGGAGATGGATTCTCGTCTGGCAAATACGCTACGGGAGAGATTAACGAGCCGGCAAAATGTGGAGATTATCTGCGGTGATTTTTTTGAATATCAGAATCCTGGGGAGGTTAGTAATCCGGTGGTTATAGGCAATCCCCCGTTTGCCGAGACCAGAAGGCTGATAGACAAGTTGTTTTTGGATACGCCGGAGTTTGGAGCGAAAACGGTTTATTTGGTGTTACAGAAAGAAGCGGCGGAAAAGTTTACGGGGATACCCCAGAGTACTTTGGCGGCAGTGAGGTTGGGAATTGCCGGATGGGGAAGGCGAATACTGGAACAAATTCCCAGAGGGCAATTTAAACCTATGCCTAAAACCGATGCGGCTTGGGTAGAGTTTAAAAAAGTCAGATCCCGAGGACCGGAGGAATTTGAGGATTTGGCTGCCTACTTTTTCATCAACTACCAAAAGGGGGGCGTTTTAATTAATGATTTGGGTAAGGTGTTTACAAAGAGCCAGGCTGAAAAAATTGCTGCTGATCTGAATTTGACAAATAAAAGTATCCAGGATATGAATGACCAACATTGGAGATATATTTATGAGATATTTGACCGCCTGGCCAACACCCGCCAGAAAGAATTAATCTCCGGTGTCATGAAGCAGCTACAAATGTCAAATCAAATTCAAAAATTGAAATTGAAAACTCCCAACCAGGACTCACTCCCAGTTTGGATAATAAAAGTGCCGATGTGGAGGTGGTGGCGCAGGGGCTGGATACGCCGTGGGCGATCGCATTTTTGCCCGACGGAGGGATCCTGGTTACCGAGCGGCCGGGGAGAGTTCGGCTGGTGAATACCAAGGGGCAACTGGAACCAACGCCTGCGGCAACATTAGCTTCCGTCAAAGAAATCGGCGAAGGGGGGTTATTGGGGTTGGCACTGGACCCGGATTTTGCCTCTAAACCTTTTGTCTATTTGTACTACACCTACAGTGAAAGCGGCGGCCGGACATTAAACCGGATGGTGAGAATGAAGTATGAGCCGGGAAAACTGGGTGAGGAGACGGTGCTGGTGGACCGGATCCCCGGAGCGGCTAACCATAACGGCGGTCGGATAAAATTCGGGCCTGACGGATACCTGTACATAACCACAGGCGATGCGCAAAACCCGTCGCAAGCCCAGGATACAACTACTCTGGCCGGAAAAATCCTGCGGGTGACTGATACCGGACAGGCGGCTCCCGGCAATCCGTTCGGCAACCTGGTTTATACATTTGGCCACCGCAACCCGCAGGGACTTGCCTGGGATGATACGGGGAGATTGTGGGCTACTGAACACGGACGGTCGGGGATCCAGTCGGGGTTGGACGAAGTCAATATAATTGAAGCGGGGAAAAATTACGGCTGGCCGACTATCCAGGGGGACCAGACCCGGGAAGGAATGGTCGGACCCGCGGCAAATTCCGGTCCTGCCAAAACCTGGGCACCGGCAGGAGCGGCAATTACCGGCGGATCACTATTTTTCGGAGGATTACGGGGTGAGGCGGTGTATGAAGCTATTCTGGACGGCGGCCGGGTCGCGGAAGTAAAAGAGCATTACAAAGGGCAATACGGCCGAATACGGGAAGTGATTACGGGGCCGGACGGGAGGCTGTATATAACAACCAGCAACCGGGACGGCAGAGGAAACCCGGCGGCGGATGATGACAGAATTATCAGTATAAAATATAACTGAGAGTCTTGGGCTGGGGTATGGTACACTGGCCGGATGCGAAAGTGGATGTTGATCGCGCTACTGGTAGCAATCGGGGGGTACCTGACTTACAAATCCGAGGTTCTAAATCCAAAGATCCAAAAGGGATCGAGTAGTCAAATTCCAAATCAAGAGAAACAAACCGATCAGCCAGGGGAAACTGTGAATCCGTACTCGATCGCAATGTTACGAAAAAGGCCATACGACGGGGGAAAAATTGCCACAGTCAGGCAAGCGGCCCAAACAACCCGGTTTACTTCGTACGTGGTAACTTACACTTCGGACGGATTGGTGCAATACGCGCTGATGAATGTACCCAAAGGCCAAGTACCGGAAGGGGGTTGGCCGGTAGTCATCGTCAATCACGGGCATATCACCCCCGAGGAGTACTCGACGGAAAAGTCATACATAAACACGTCGGCGTATTTTGCCAATGCCGGGTTTCTGGTCCTGAAACCCGATTTCCGGGGGCACGGAAATTCCGAAGGCCAGGCGGAACGGATAGTGTCACGGGTGCTGTACGCGGTGGATGTGCTGAATTTGCTGGCGGCGATACCAACACAGACTTCGGCAAATGCGGAAAAAATTTACATGTACGGGCATTCGATGGGCGGGGACGTAACTCTAAGAGTCCTGGAAGTGTCTGACAACGTCCGGGCGGCGACGCTGTGGGCGCCGGCGGTATCCGACTGGCCGGAATCAATGCTGCATTTTTCCCGACGCAACCGCAACCGGCCGGAAAGGCTGCCGACCCTGGAAGCAGAATTGAAAGAAAATTTTAAGCCCGAGGAGTATTCCGGTATCAGCACTTTGGATAATACCCAGCTGGTAAAGTCGCCGGTAAATATCCAGCACGCGACGACTGACCAGTCGGTGCCGTTTGAGTGGGGGGAAAGACTGGCGGATAAACTGAAAAGCGAAGGGGCAACCGTCAATTTTTTCCGATACCCGGGAGACAACCACGATATTGCCGGAAACTGGTCAACGGCTCTGAATCGGGATATTGAGCTGTTTAGAGGGAATTGAAATACAGTAGTTAATTCGACAACTTTGGCCTGACCTCGATTTCGGCTTTGGAGTAATCAAACTTGACAATAAAATGTTCGAAAAATCCCTTTTGTCCTAATACTCCGTAACCAAAAGGCGGGAGGTCAGGCATGAATCCAGCTGCGATTTCATAATCCCACCCCCCGATCAAAATGAGAACAGGGTGAACAAAGAAAGGTCGTTCTGTCCCTGTGATGCCTCCGACAAAGCGCTTTTGACCCTTACGCACACTTATGCCTAAAACTTGGGCTATTTGGCCATCGAAAATGCACAAATCGGCACCGGAGTCTATAAGGGCTTCGTATCTGACTGACTTGGTATTGGCTTTTATCTCAATCGGGATAACGGGGCGAAATAGTCCTGGGGCGTAGCGTTTATAAAAAAACTTCATGTGTCTGCCCGACGTATGGTATAACCTTGCTGGGAATATGAGTGAGTATAGGCCGGGAGTAGCCTTTTTTGGCAGCTTTTGTCCAGGCTTCTTTAGCGGTCCGACCGCTGGCGATTACCGTCTTTTCGTCATCTTTGAGTGCAACCCAAAGAGCCTTGTACTTTCTGACTAATTTTATCCAGTCAATACCCATACAATTATTATATTACATGCTGGATTTCTCCGCTGGAATAAAGCGCAGGGAGAGGGAATTGACGCAGTAGCGAGTGTTTTTGGGCGTCAACTGCTCACCGGTAAAGACGTGGCCCAGGTGGGCATTACAAGCCGCGCAGATGATTTCGGTACGCTGGCCGTCCGCGTCCGGAACCTGCCTGACTGCACCGGGTAAAACGGCGTCAAAACTGGGCCAGCCGCAGTGGGCGTCGAACTTATTATCCGACCGGTAAAGCGGAGTATTACAGCGGCGGCAGACATACATACCGGCAGCAAAATGCCGGTCATATTCTCCAGAGAAAGGAGTTTCTGTGGCTTTGTGGACAATCACCTGCTCTTCCTGAGGGGTGAGTTGACGCAGTTTAATAGTTCGTCTTCTCACGTACGTGAAGTCAATGACTGATAGTCAAATGCGTGTTCAAATGGAGTATTCTGAGGGCAGATATTTTTTACAGCGTTATGGCCGACTATTATCGCTCCTGTATTGGGGTCCGTACGACCAGGGGAGCCTAGGGCCAAAAGTGCGTCTCGGCGAGTAATATCTGTCACTCCTTCTCCTTCCCTTTTAACGGTAAATATAAAGGTTTGTCCGCATTTTTTACAGGGTATTTCGAAATCTTTTTCCGGCATGGCGCGATTATATCAGAACTTCTCCGGGGAGGCCGGGAAGAATTGCGGGGCTTTCGGCCAGGCCGACGCGGATTTGAGGCCGGGATTTTGAGGCGGGGGAAGAATGAGGAACCAGCGGCAAAATTGTCCCCGATACCGGATCCGGGCGGCCAATCAGTTTGACTTTTACATTTGATCCGGGAGCGAATTCGGGTAAATCGTCCCAGCCGGCTTCGAAAACGAAGCGGATAGAGGCGCTGTCTAATACTTCGAAGGGGTGGGAACTGGGAGTAACAAACAGGCCGGGACGGAGACTGCTGTCGCTGACTACAACACCGGCTACCGGACTCTTCATATCCGCATTATCCAGCTGATATTTGGCCAGTTCTACCGCCTTGACAGCGGAATTGAGTACAGACTGGGCCTGAATCTTTTCATACTTTTCCCGGTCGTTGCCGGGATTAGGATGAGCCAGGACAAAAATTTCAAACTCGGCCCGGACGCGCTCGTAATCGGCCAGCTCCCGATCCAAATCGATCTGCAGGACTTTGCGGTCCAAACTGGCCAGCCAATCCCCGACTTTGACCTGGTCGCCGGGATGCTTGTAAACCCGGGTGACTTTGCCGGAGAAAGCGAAACGAACCTCGATAGTGTCCGCGGTCACCTGACCGGAAAACTTTTTGGCTTTGGCCACTGAATTTATATTACAGCATAGTTTACAATAATGTGATGAGTGGTTTGTTGAGGAAATCCCGGCCCAGATGGGACCGGCATGTGTGGGTAATCGGCGGACTGTTAATTATTCTGGGAAGTGGGGCATATTTTTTCCAGGATAAAGTGGCCCGCCTGACTGCCGCCCTGACCAGTACGGCCGGGGAAAAGGATAAAAATGTTGAGGAATTGCAAAAAATAGGCGCGGAATTGGCCCAACTGCGGGGGGAGTACGAAAATCTGAAGAACACGGACCAGAATAAACGTAACAAACAGCTGGAGACGGATATCAAGGCTATCGAAAGCGCTTACGACAAAGCCGTGGCGACTTACGAGGATTTGCTGGATCTGAAATCTAAAACGGCCAAAACCGGCGAGCTGGACAAACTGTTTTCCTTGAGTTTGAAACAACTGGCGGACAGAAATTATGCCTCGGCCTCGGCGAGTCTTGCCTCCCTGGCCTCTCAAATCAGCGCCGAGGAAACAAAACTGGCAACCACATTCTCAATACCAGCCAATGTGGTCCAAAGCAATACCGTTCCCGGAGCGGGTTATTCCCGGCAAAAAGTGAATACCGACGCGGGAGAATTTATGGTCAGCCTGATAGCCGGAGACCTGGGCTCGACCCGGGTGCTGGTGGATACGGCCTCCGACTCGGACTGCATTAATAATTGCCCGGTGCTGTCACTGGCCACTTATGTGTCCCGAAACGGCGGTTTTGGCGGAGTTAACGGGAGTTATTTTTGCCCGGCCAGCTACCCGTCCTGCGCCGGTAAAACCAATACTTTTGACCTACTGGCAATGAACCACAAAAAAACCTACTTTAATTCGGGAAACAACGTATACAGCAGTAATCCGGCAGTGATTTTCGGCGACGGGTATATCCGGTTTGTGGGGGCCGCGTCTTCCTGGGGACGGGATACCAGCCCCACCGGTGTATTGTCCAATTATCCCCTGCTGGTATCGGGAGGGAATGTGGCTTTCGGGGGTGACGACGACCCCAAAAAAGGCAGTAAGGGATCCAGAAGTTTCGTGGGCAACCGCGGTAATACAGTGTATATCGGCGTCGTGCATAACGCCACGGTAGCCGAAAGTACTCGAGTAATGAAAGCCTTGGGAATGGAGAACGCACTAAATCTGGATAACGGCGGATCGACAGCGCTGTGGTCGGGAGGTTATAAAGTCGGGCCCGGACGGGATATCCCGAATGCAATAGTAATGGTTAGAAAGTAATCGGGTTGTGGTAATATTTCCTGAGAATGAGTCCTTTGCAAGAAATCCGGCCAGCCACACAGGGAGAGTTAGCTTTGTTTAGGAGTAAGGTTAAGCCCGGAGGGAAAACTAGGGCAGATGAGTTGATCAAAAAAGCCAGAGAAATGTTAGCAGAAAGCGGAGGAGTGACGCTGGTTTTTTCAGGAGACGAACGATCCGAGACGGTCCACGGGATGATCTTACCTCCTATAGAACAGGCAACCAGATGTGCAAATTTAATGCGCAACCGTCTGGGAGTGGGGGCAACATTAGTAGAGGAGGGTGACATGGTGAAAGTGGTAGCGGCGCCTAAAGATTAGCTGGAACGATTGCAGCAATAAAGCTATGAAAAAGGCAGATGGAATAGTTTTTGACACCATAGGCCTTCCTTTAGCCAATATTCAGTATATGAAATACGGAAAAGGTGCGCCTCTTATTATCTTTCCTGCAACTATTTCCCGACTTGAAAATTGGACAAATATTTTGAAGTTCATGGGTCAAAAATATTCTGCATATTTTTTTGAACTACCCGGACATGGAAAATCCAGTAAGTTTTCTAAACCTTTTAAAAGTGAGTTGGTGGCAGATACATATAGAGATTTCCTGCAAGCTTTAGGAATACCTAAAGCCTCAATATTAGGTTTTTCTTTTGGAGGTATATTAACCTTGAAAACAGTTGAACTTTATCCAGATAAAGTTGATTCACTTTTTCTGATCTCGCCTTGTGTTTCCTGCAAAGCAATAAAGATGTCACCTTATAGATTGAAGTTACTAAGAAATTTATTAAGCATTTTGTTCTATCCATATGCACAAAAGCAGATATTAAAAATAGCCAATAACGAAAAAACTGTAGACTTTTTTATTAGTTTCCTTCAAAAAGTAGGTAAAATTGAAAAACGTATAGATGTAAGAGACACGTTATTAAATTTATCTCACCACACACTCGATACGGTAGTTCACCAGCTACATGAAGTTTTGACCGCTGATTTTGAGAAGGATGGATGGAAAAAGCCATCAAATATAGCTTGTTACTTTGCCATGTCTGTACACGATCCTTTACTTAGTTACGAGTACACTAATGATTTTTTAAGCAGTCATTTTAATTTATTTAAGGACACGTTTTTCGACTATAAGTTTCATCAATTTCCTAAGGAATTTGATTTAAATTATCTCAATAACAACTTCGGTCACCTACTTAAGCTCATTTAGTATCACACCCCCGAGGTGTGAAGGCTATACTTGAAGGTGATGGCAAAGGGAGGAAAGTGGTCGGGGGAGGTGACTGAATCAAGTTTTGCCCTGGATGCGGGAAAAAACCTCAAGCCGGGGCGGAAGAAAATTCTCAACCAGGCCAAAATCGAATTACGAAAGCTTTTTGACAAGTCTTGACTTCGGTGATTGGGCGGGCTAAGGTGGCGGTTATGACCGGGTATAAATATCCTTTCGGGGTAATATGGCTGTCGCACTCAAGCCTGGCTGATTTTGACAAATGCCCGCGGTTGTACTACCTGCATAACGTGTATAAAGAAATGCCGCTTCGCAAAAAAATCCAGGTTGTCAACCCTTATTTAACTTTGGGAATGACCGTGCACGATACCCTGGAGCGGATCCGGTATTTACCCCGGGGGGAACGATTTGCCAAACCGCTGACAGATATTTTTGAGGAAATCTGGGCCGGCAACGGTGGCAAGAGAGGCGGGTTTACCTCGGCTGAACAAGAGAAGGAGTTTAAGGACCGGGGCAGAACAATGGTCAGGCGGGTGCAGGATAATCCCGGGCCGATCGGAAACCTGTCCACTGTCATCAAAGACAAGAATGAAATGGTGGCCAGTATGTGGCTGTCGCAGGCAGACGAACTGGTGCTGTGCGGCAACGTGGACTGGGTGGAAGTCCTGCCTGACGGAAGTCTGCACATTATTGACTTTAAAACCGGAAAAAACGAGGAGGACGCGGAGTCACTGCAGCTGAAAATATACCTGATGCTGACTCAGGCCGGAAACAAAAGACCGGTGACTAAATTGAGTTATTGGTACCTGGAGACGGAAGACCAGCCGCGGGAAGTACCCCTGCCCTCTTTGGACGGAGTGAAAGAAGCGCTGATTGAAAAAGGGAGGATAATCAAGTCCGCGAGACAGGTGACGGATGAGACGGGGATAGCCTGTCCGCGGGGAGGGTGCCGGTACTGCCGGGATTACGAAAGAGTGATTGCGGGAGAAGCCGAACGGGTGGGATTTGACGAATCACGGGAAAAAATATTGTATTTCGCGGCGTAAAACGCATGGTTTGCCTAAATAGGCGGGGGCAGCGGATGCGGGGGGAAGATTTAGTGTAGAATTAAGCGGGTAATTATGAGGAAAATATTTCCCCTGGCTTTGGCGATAGGTGTGGCGCTAGTATTCTGGTCGGCCATCAAACACCCGTACCAGAGGAAGTCTCCCGCGGCGAAAGTGATAAATATCCGACAGACTCCAACGCCAAGTGTTAAAACGGAAGTTTATGAAAACAGGGAAATGGGATTTCGTCTGAATTATTCGGGCCTGGAGACAGAACCTATTTATGAAAAATTGGGCAGAGTAGAGAAATTTAGCTGGAAAAATTGGAGAAATATCGAAATTATGGCAGGAACATTTTTTGACGGCCAGGGCCGGGAACTGGATTATGAACAGTTAGCGAGAGTTTATGGAGGTGAGGTGGAAAAGAGAGATTTAGAAAAAGTGGTGGTGGACGGCTACCAGGCCATAAAAGCAATTTATACATCCAAATACGGCCAGGACGTAGTGGGATTACTGGCTATTAAGAGACCGGATAGGATATATCTGGTGACGACGGAAGATGTGGACAGTCTGGACAAGATCATTGAAGGGTGGAAATGGCTGACTTATGACGAGGCCAGGCTGTACTATCCTACCCCTCTGGATGAACGGAATGTGGTCCAAATCGGGGATACTATCAGCGGCAAAATTTCCCAATTTTCGACCCTGCTTCTGGATACCAGATTTGGGGTAAAACAAGTGCCTTACAGCCGTGACGATTATCGTTATTATCTGAGTTTTTTGCCGGGGAAGATTAAGAATGCGGAGTTTTTTCTGGATGGGGCAAAGACGGGGGCGGTATACGGATTTGCCCAATATCCGGATGTGGAATGCGACAACAGTTTCACCGAAGGAGGAATGAGTACCAGTTGGGGTTTGTACAGAAACTCGGTCCACCACCAACCCTTAATCAGCCAGGAAGAATGTGTGGCGGCTAAGCGGGAGGAATTGCCGCCGGTGCTGTTCTTTTTTAAAAACCAGGGGAAGCTGGGACCGGGGAAGCATGAGCTGAAAATAGTGATTGCCGAAAATTGGGAGACGACGATTCACTTTGTTACCAGCGAGTCGGCGTATTTGATCGAGGAGCCGGCTAGGGTTGATGAAAGTTCCGGAGGGAAGAGAAATTTTGAGGCTACGGATTCATGTGCGAGCGGTTATTATTATGATGAAAATTTTCTACACATACCCATGGTAAAGGGAGATAATGTAAGACTGCGATATGTGCTATCTTTCCCGCAAAGTGAAGCGGAGAAAGGGATTACAGAAAAGAGGGATGTGGGAATTGTTTTGGGAGGCAACAGATTTGACCTGATTTTTCCGGAGGAAGCATGGTTTTAGTTAGACGGGGAACGCAATAATGGCCATATAGATTCGGAACATAGCTTATTTTTACCGACGGAGTTGCTGATATTTCCGAATGGGGAGAAGGCGCGGGTATGGGATCCCGGATTTGAGTACTACCCGGAATATTTTGAAGTCTACCCCGCAACCATCAGAGGGAAAATTTTTATTGAGTTTACGCTTCCGTGGCGAACAACTAATTCTTCATCGTGTGATGGGTAAGGCTAATCCGTTTGGACATCTGAAAAAAGACCCGGTGATGAAAAGGCTGATTGAGAAACACGGGGAGCTGAAACTGGTGTGGGAAACGGATGTGTGGGAAGATTTGGTAGATTCGATTATAAGCCAGCAACTTTCGGACAAAGTCGCGGCGACAATCGGCAAGAGATTTCGGGCGCTTTTCGGGAAAAAATTCCCCCGTCCCGGCCGGGTGCTGGCAATAACCAATGAGAAAATCCGGGCCTGCGGGCTATCCTGGTCTAAGGTGTCGTACATAAAAAATATCGCCGAGGCGATTGAAACCGGGAAACTGGTATTGGAGAAATTGGGAGATATGGAAGACGAGGAAGTGATGACCGAGTTGACCAAGATCAAAGGTGTCGGGCAGTGGACCGCGGAAATGACTCTGATGTTTTCACTTTTCCGGCCCCGGTCGCTGGCGGCAAGGTACCTATGGAAAAGCCTGGAGCGATGAGTATTAAAAAGCGGGAGGAAGAGGAGTAGAGAGAGCTTCGATACCGGATTCGGCGGATAATTTGACCGGATCCAGAATTATGATGTTGCGGCCGGCGCGGGATATAAGACCTTTTCGAGTGAGTTTGCCCATAGCCAGGCTGGCGGTTTCCCGGGTAATGGCGGCCAAGTCGGCAATGTCCTGATGGGTCAGAGGCAGGTCGATAACAATCTTTTTACCCCGGTTTTGGCCAAACCTTTTGGCACAAAGAATGAGAGCGGCAATCACGCGGTGGTAACTGTCGCCGGACAACAAATGCTCGATATTGGTAATCAGGCCGTGCAGACCGACCAGAATGCGGCGGGTGAAATCCATTAAAATATCCGGGTTTTTGTCCAGAAAATCCAGCAGTTGATCCCTGCCCATCCGGGCGGCGGATACATCGGTCATGGCGGTATAAGAATAGACGTTGGGGATGTCTGCAACAGCCCAGAGCATAGGGAAATAGGAACCGGGTTTGAAAATGTTTAACGTCACCTGCCGACCGTCGGCAAAGGAGGAATTCATTTTTACAAAACCGCTTTTGACGAAATAAATGCCGGCAGGAGTGTCTGAGGCACGAATAATCGGATCTTGCGCCTTGAAAGTGAGAGGCTTAAATTGGGAGAAAAACTGTTTCAGCTTGGCGGCCGGAAGCATGGTTTGTAAGAAATATCACTGCATTATGGCAGAGATTGGTTTAAATTGCGATTGGAGAGTGAGGAGGTGATTGTGATGATGCTAGACCAAGCAACCAAAGACAATATTAAAGACCACATTCTGAACCACCACGACGGTTTTCCCACCACTAATCAGAAATTGGTAGAGGCGTGTGAGGGTATGTCTGACTTTACGCCGGAAGTGAAGAAGTGGTTTGAGGAAGCTTTGCCGGGGGGAACTTATAATAACGCCGAAGAGGTGTTTCGCGCCCTTAGTTTATAACCTATGATCAAAGGACTTGAGGGAATATTACTTTTTAGCGCAAAACCGGGTCGGCTGGCCCGGTTTTACGCGGATAAGGTGGGATTAAAAATTACGCTTGAAGCGGAAACGGGAGAGAAGGGGGAAGAGATGTACGGATTTGAGTTTGAATCAGGCAGCAACCTGTATATTTTGAACCATAGCCGGATTACGGGAAAGAACAAAAATCCGGAGAGGATGATGTTTAATCTGGAAGTAAGTGATATCGAAAGTAGTGTAAAAAAGCTGGAAAGGGGCGGGGTAAAAAAGATTGCCGATACTTACCATATGCAGGATTATGGTTATATAGCGACGTTTGAGGACATTGACGGCAACTACTTCCAGCTGGTGCAAACCAGGCCGAGTTAAAAAGATTATCTTCTCATCCAAGGCAAACCCTAATACTATATACCGATTAAACCGGAATTTGCGAGATGGCTTGAGGCTGAAATTTGCAAACTTGAGAACGATGACTATAAGTTGTGCTGGTTATGGTTTTTCTGGACAATTCAGGTAAAATCAGGCTAAGGAATCTAAATGCCAGCTAAGTTTGAGACGACACTGCACGCTATACAAAGGTATATGGAGAGGGTCGCCGGGCGACCGCTAAATTCTGCTGTAACGAGCCATAGGCAAATTGCGAAACAAGAAGTGTTGGGTTTGCTGGAGTTAAGTCAACCTGACGAACAAGGGGACGGTAGGAATGGACGGTTTCGCTACGTCTATCCAAATCCGAAAAATCCAACTCTTTTTTTGGGAGTTGATGGTGCCAAAGTAACAACAGTAGTGACGATTGACCCAAAGGACATCCGGGCTAGGGCAAGAGACCGGCGTGAGGAAAAATGGTTGTTGAGACACGGACAGGGGGGCATGGTGCCAGGAAACGGCCAAGATGCCGTCCGGAGTTTCAAAAGGAGAAGGGCAGAATTGGATAAGCAAGTTAGAACAGCGTTGGCTGTTTTTGAGGAAGAGGAACTGTAGCAGAATAGGAGAAGTCGACTTCGACGACCCTAGGAGTATTCCAATGGTCGGTAAATTTGAGATGCTTGTTTTTCAAAGCGTAATCATATAGATCGCGGGTGAGAAGGACGTCGGCTTCGCAGTATTTTTTCAGAAGAGCCAGGCTATTGGCATCACCCGACTGCCAATACTTGATAGCGTTGACCGGAGAGTCGGATTTGGACGCCTGCAAAGTATCCCGGGCAAAAGCATTTAAAGAGGCGGCACGACCGTAGACACCTTTGACCCGGTCATAGATGTCAAAATGGGGCAGTTTGGGGAAAAAACCCGGAGCGTAAGGTTTGAGAACCGGAATATCGAATTTTAAAGAATTGAAACCGATGATCCGGTCAGCGTCGGAAAACAACTGCCACATGGACTCCAGTTCGTGTTCCCAGAAACTGTACAGTTTACCTGATATTTCGGCCAAATCGGGGTCTAATTGACGACGGTAAAGGGAAACGATGGAGACGCCTAAATCAGCCGGATCGGTAGTGCCGGTGTCGTCAAAAAACTTCTGGGTTTCAAGATCAAAAATGACTTCGTACATAGATAGGGACTAGTGACTAGTGGTTAGGTTATAGTAGATATTGGTGATTAAGTCTTATAAGGAACTAACAGTTTGGCAAAAAGCGATGGATTTGTGTACGAAAGTATACAAAATAACAAGTACTTTTCCAAAGAGCGAACTTTATGGCCTGGTTTCACAGATTCGAAGATGCGCAGTGGCGATACCTTCAAATATTGCAGAAGGGCAAACGAGAGCTCATAAACAAGAATATATACAATTTCTCCGAATCGCTATGGCTTCTGGGGCTGAATTGGAAACCCAGTTGTTAGTCTCGCTTAGAGTAGGTTACTTATCTGAGAAAAACTATGAGGAATTAAATAATTTACTTGGGGAGATAATGAGAATGCTTAACTCTTTAATTAGTAAATTACTAGTCACTAGAACCTAATCACTATCACCCAATGCGGATATATAATTCAACTATGGAAAGATTTAAGTGGGTGGGAATTGGCGGATTGGTGCTTTTTTTACTGATGCCGGCCAGAGTCTTGGCAAAGGATTATTCGATCGAAGAGGCGGATTTTACGGTGCAATTAAATGTCAACGGCAGGGCTGAAATTACCGAGACGAGGGTCTATAATTTTGACGGGTCGTTTTCCTGGGCGGAGATGTGGATTAACCTGGCGGGCAAGTGTGTCAAAAGTACCAGCTGTCCGGATTATGTGATTTCTGGCATATCGGTATCGGGAGACAGCGATAATTTCTCCACAGAGATAAAAAACAGACAGTTGTATATCAAATGGTTTTACCGGGCTTTGGACGAGACGAAGACTTTTGTACTTAAGTACACGGTAGAAAACGCAGTGACTGCCCATCCGGATGCTGCGGAATTCTACTGGAAACTGATCGGAGATAAATGGGATAAGGGGATAAAAAAAGTGACGGCCAAAGTGTATTTACCGGTGCCGGCCCCCGATGACCAGATTTGGGGTTTTGGGCACGGGGTGCTTTCCGGACAGGTGACAATACCAAAAAACCAGGAGGTGGATTTTGCGGCGGATAATCTGCCGGCCAAACAAATGTTTGAGGTGCGGGTGCTGTATCCCAAAGCCGCGGGAGCTATGCAAAGGCAAAGCAGTCAGACGCTTGCCGAAATCCTGGAAGAAGAGAAACGCTGGGGCGAGCAGACCCGCAAAAAGACGCGGGAGGCGTCATACAAATTGATGGCCGTGTTGATGGCGGCGGGGATAGTCACTTTGCTAGCTTTGGGAAGAGCCGGGTACTGGATAATTTTGTGGCGCAAGTACGGCGATGACGCCAGGTTGCCGGAAGTCAACCTGGCGGGAACACTGCATGAACCACCATCTGTTTTAACTCCACTTGGGGTGGAAGCGCTGATGCATTGGAGCCTGAAACCGACAGGCAGGTCAATTACGGCTACAGTGATTGAGCTGATGCGAAAAAAAGTGATCACTTTTACTTCTGAAAAAAAGAGCCGGTTTTTGGGATTGGGAAATGTCGAGGATTTTTCGCTGAAACTGATTAGAAAATCTGCGGTAGGTCTGAATGAACCGGAAAAGAAATTGGTGGAGTTTTTGTTTTCCGAATCGGGTATAGCCACTAAAGAACATGTCCAAAACCGGGGGAAGACGGCTCCGACAAAAACCAAAAGTTTTTGGGATGACTGGAAAAAGATGGGGAAAGAGATACTATTACAACAGGGAATTTTGGATCCCAAAGCTAATCTATTGGCTAAAACAGTCAGGAAGGAAATGGGGGTATATATCAGTTTGGCGTTTGTGGGATTTTTACCAATTATATTTCTACTTAGGGAAAGTACTGTATTTCTTGGAAACTTGACTTTCAGTCTAGCGATGGTGGGTTTCGGGGTCGTTGTATTAGTGGCGGCAGTGATAATGGGAATAATTGCTACGTTTATGGAAAAACTGACGGATAAAGGCAGGCTGGAAGCTGCGGGGTGGAGAGCGTTTAAGAAATATCTGAATGATTACCGGGTGACGAGAAATAATCCGATCGACTCGGTAATTTTGTGGGAAAAATACCTGGTATACGGAACGGCGCTCGGGATGTCCGCCAAAGCCCTGGCCCAGCTGCCGGTAAACTGGGAAAATACCCAGTTTGCCTCGTCGGGACTGTATGCAGTAGCTTACAGCGGAGGTTACAGCGGAGGTGCTGGCCACGGGACAGATTTGGCCAGGTCATTTGGCAGTACGTTTAGTTCATTTGCGGCGCTGTCTTCAAGTTTTTCCGGGTATGGGGCCTCCGGAGTTGGCGGGGGCGGAGGTTTCTCCGGCGGCGGCGGTGGAGGCGGAGGGGGTGGAGGAGGAGGAGCGGGTTAGCTTTCACACCTTTAAGGTGTGAAAGAGATAAGTAAGTCCGAGGAGGTTTAGGAAAAGGGCGAGGCTCATGATGGGGACTTGGTAGCGAATGGCAAAAGAGGCGGCGGTAAAGAGACCTAGAAAAGGCAGGAATTCAGCGACGTGGTGGGCGCAGCAAGCGGCCATAGATAAAGCAGAGGTAGCACCAGTTGCTGAGGGGAGGGCCGAGCGAAGTTTGATCAAGCGGATTAAATAAACCTGGGCGGCGAAAGTGGCTGTGATGGGAAGGACCAGCCACCAGAAAGACCTGAATTGGGATAAGGTAAAGGACAAACTGCCGGATAGGAGCCGTAAAGTGAGTAAATAAAAAGAAAGCATACCCACTGCGGCCAGAGCCGCGGCAGGAACAGGGGACAGGCGGGACATGATTATTTTTTCTCGCCCAGGCTATTGTAAATGTAGGCGAAAGCGTAGCCGGTCAGCCAGGCGGCGGCAGTCAGGGTGACAAAGCCGTATAAACCTAAGCCAAAGGGTAAGGGACTGACGCGCCAGACCGAATTTTCAAAACCGTGCATCCAGGACCGCATCATACCCATGTAAAACAGCGGGGTAGTAGAAATCAAGAGAGCGCAAATAAGGTACCAGGCGGCAGTTACCAAACCGAGAGCGTTGGCTAATCGAACGGGATCAAGTTTTATATTACTCACCTCCTTTCAAAGAACAACGAAACAGGTGAGGTGTCCACAAGGTCACTGATTATAATTGTAAACGGCCCAGCAACGGAAGGGAAGGTGAGAATGGCGCTGCGGTGATGGGCGGCGTCTGATACCGGGGTGACTGACGCGGTTGATAATTCGGAGCCAGCGGTTTTGAGTTTGACTGAAGCGGAAAAATCAAAGGCGGAGAGGTCGACCGAGTGGGTATCCAGCGCAACATTGAATTTGCCGCTTTCAAATGTGACGGTAACAGCAACGTCTCCGGACTGGGCCGTCCGGGTCGCAGGAGGCTGGTCGGCGGAGGCGGGTGAAAGCCAACTGTTAAATTTCTGTTCGACTGTGGCAGCTGTATTCTGGAGATATCCGGCATAATGGCGGGATATATCCATGTTGAGCCGGCCGGCAAAAGTAAGGTAAATAATAAAAAGGCCCATGGGGATGAAAACCGCGGCGGAAATTATATTGCCTAACTTGAAGGAGCCGATGTTTTGATTGAAGAAATTGCGGTTAAGAAGCTGTCTTTTGTCGATAAAAAAGCCGGCGATAAAAAGCGGAGCTACCATACCCAAAACATAAGTGGCCCCCAGAGCCAGGGCTCCCCAAAAAGAGCCGGACAGGAAAGACAGAGACAAAATGCCGATCAAAACCGGAGCGCTATGACCATAGCTACTCCCCCGGTGTAGTAAGCCAGGTCGTGATAACGGAAAAGGAAACGGGAGACAAGGGAAATACCCAAAACAGCCGGCAGAAGAATGACAAAAATACCCAAGCCGAAAACGAAAGTCATGAACAGAATCCGGCTTCTGGTTTTGAACACACTGCCTAAATAGGAAGGCAGAAGAAAGGTAATGCAGCAAGGGGCAAACAAAGCCACCAGACCGGCTAAGAAAGCGGCTATAAACGAAGCGGGAAGAAGAAGGCCGGTCATTTATACTCCGCAGCCGCCGCCGCCGGCGTCGTTTAGGCCAGGAACGGTGCCGATTTGTCTTTTGACAGCGGAGTAGCCCGGACCGGAACTAAAACTCTTGCCTAAGGCCAGTTTGGGGTCAACCCGGTCCCAGCTGGTCCCGGATTTGGAAAAGTGATAACCGAGCTCCAAATAAGTCTGGGGGAACCAGAAGGAATTGAAGGCCAAAATAGTTCTGTAAATTTGGTCATCTGACGCTCCCTGAGATACCATAAGCTCCACTAACCCTAAGGCAGCCATACCATGGTTACAGTCGGGAAAAGCGGTGGAGTTGCCGCAGCAGGGACGATAGATGTTTTCAGCAATTGATTTGACGCGCTCATGTTGGTCGGGAGTTAAAGGAATAAGCTGGGACTGGGAATAATATGTCATGGCATCTTTTTTACCTAACGTCCAGCCGCCGGTAGAAGCGAACCGGCCGGGATCGCCGGAAGCTTGCATCGGTCCGGAGTCCAGAACCGGGCTTTTTTGGGCTAATCCTGCCGCCCACAAGAGATCCACCCAGAATTGGGCGGAGTCGGCAGTAATGGTGATTGAAGTCTCGTCTGAGCCGTCCAGATATTTTTTTACCAGGTCAGGCTGACCGGCAAACAACTTGTCGAACTTGGCCCGGTCAATGACCCCGATTTTGACCAAACGCTGGCCTAAATCACCCCAGGCAATATCAAAAGTGAAGCCTTGGGGGGGAAGAACCTGGATTTTGAGTTGGTTGATTTGGGCCACGGAGACGGGGGAGGAAGTGGGAGAGACTCGGGAGGCGACTTGAGTAGAAGCGCGGTAGCGGGAAAAAAACGAACCGGCCAGAAAAGCGGCGAGGATAAGTAACAGTTTGGGGAAAAATTTGGACATATAATTTTTAGGATTTAGTAACTTCCCCCTTGAGATTGAACTCAACATAAGGATGCAGGGGGTCGCTGGTTTCCAGACTGATAATGCGCTCCATGGGACCGACTCCCTGGGGACCGTGGAAAGCGGGGTCGAAAACGATTTCCAGCTGAGCTGTCTCCCCCGGTTGAACCGTGCCTTTCCAGTCCGACTGCTGATGCATAGCAAAAGCCGGGCTGGTGCCGGAGGTAGAAATCAACTTGACCGTGGTACACATACAGGAGGTCTTCATATTAGCTACAGTCAGGGGAGCGGTACCTTGGTTTCCTACCGGAAAAGAATGAGTGACCACACCGCCGGAATAATTGATATTCTGCCAGTCGTAATTCTGGTGATCGACAAACAATTTGGCAGAGTCGTCTTTGACCACTTCGGCTTTTTGATTGGTAGGTAAGCGGGAGGCCAAAACAACACCGCCGATTACTAATCCCAAAGAAGAGATAATAACGGCAATTATAATTTTAGGGTTCACGTGAGGCGAATACGCTTGAGTAACAGGGAATTGGCGACGACGGAAACGGAACTGGTGGCCATGGCGGCGGAAGCCAGAATGGGGCTTAATAAAATTCTGGTGAAAGGATAAAGCACACCGGCGGCGACGGGGATAAGCACGATGTTGTAAGCAAAAGCCCAGAAAAGGTTGGCTTTGATCGTCCGCAGAGTCGCCCGGCTGAGTTTGAGAGCCAGGGGAATCGTAGTCAGGTCTTTGTTAACCAAAGTGATACCCGCGGATTCCATAGCCACATCTGTACCAGAGGCCATAGCAATGCCCACATCGGCTGCGGCCAGAGCCGGGGCATCGTTGATGCCGTCACCAACCATGGCAACTATTTTGTTTTCTGCCTGCAGCTGCCTGACAGTTTTTTCCTTATCTGCCGGTAACACCTGGGCAAAAAACCTGGTAATGCCGACCTGGGACGCAATGGCGGAAGCTGTCCTGGGATTATCCCCGGTGACCAGGGAGGTCTCTATTCCCTGGCGATGCAAAAGATTGATAGCGTGTTTGGCGGAAGGGCGTAAAGTATCGGCGATGGCGATAATCCCCAAAACCCGGGTGGGAGTACCGACTAAAACCACCGTCTTTCCCTGCTTTTCCAGCCGGCTGACCTGGGGGGGAATTGAAGAAAACATTTGCGGAGCACCCAAAAGGTATTTGGTATCGTGAATTTTTCCCTCCACTCCCCTACCGGCTAAACTTTTGAAATGGGTAACTGCAGAAACAGTAACGGCGGATTTTTCGGCAGCCTGCAGAATAGCCTGGGCCAGGGGATGCTCGGAGCCGGTTTCCAGAGAAGCGGCCAGGGAAAGAATGTGACTTGTGGCTTGTGATTTGTTATTTGCTGAAGTAGAAATTATGTCGGTGACGACGGGCTTGCCTTCGGTCAAAGTTCCCGTCTTGTCAAAAATAACATGATTTACCCTGTGGGCAATTTCCAGGCTTTGGGCATCCCTGACCAAGATGCCATGCTGGGCGGCCAAACCGGTGCCTACTACCAAAGCTGTCGGGGTAGCCAGGCCGAGAGCGCAAGGGCAAGCGATGATCAAGACGGCGACTGTATTAAGAAGGGCAAAAAGGAGGGCGGGGGCGGGACCGAAAGCATACCAGACAGCAAAAGTGGTAACGGAAAGCATGAGGACTACGGGAACGAAATAAGAAGAGATAACATCAACTAATTTCTGGATAGGAGCACGGGAAGCCTGGGCTTGTTCTACCAAGCGGATAATCTGGGCCAGCATGGTGTCGCGACCGATTTTCTGGGCTCGGATTAGTATGGTGCCGGTAGTATTGAGAGTGCCGGTAATAACTGTGTCATCAGCATGTTTGTAGACGGGAATACTTTCACCGGTAACCAGGGATTCGTCAACAGATGTTTCCCCGGAGAGAACCACACCATCAACGGGGACTTTTTCACCCGGGCGGAGACGGAGCTGATCCCCTACCACAACCTCGCTTATCGGGATATCTACTTCTTTGCCCGCTCTGACCACCCGGGCGGTCTTGGGCTGCAGACCAATTAATTTTTTGATAGCCTGAGATGTCTGGCCGCGGGCTCTAGCTTCCAGAAATTTACCTAAAATAATAAGGGCGATTATAGTAACGCTGGTGTCAAAATAAGGTTCCGGGGTAACGCCTAACCGGGAAATGACCTGGGGTAAAAAGATAACCAGGACCGAATAAAGATAAGCTACGGTGGTACCGATAGTTATTAAAGTATCCATGTTGGCGGTGCGATTTTTTAAACTGGCCCAGGTGGAGCGATAAAAATCGCGGCCGACCCAGAATTGGACCAGAGAGGCCAAGAAAAAATGAAGATAAGAATTTTTCAGCGGGAGGGGGGCTGTCTGCATGAGCAGGGGGAGAGTTGCCCAGAGAAGCAGGGCGGAGACTAGAGCGGAAAGAAGAAACTTATTTTTCAATACAACTATTTCCCGATCTTTGGCTTGCTGCCGGACATCGACGAGCTCATCCGGATTAGTGATTAGGGCTTTGTATCCTAATTTTTCTATTACTGCGGAGATTTGCTGAGGGTCGGTTTGGGCAGAGTCGTAAACAATTGAGGCTTTTTCAGTGGCGTAATTGACAGAAGCTGTACTGACCCCAGGGTTACGCTGGAGTAAGCGCTGGATGTTGACCGCGCAGCTGGCACAGTGCATACCAGCGATGGGAATAGTTATGGATCGGGTAGGCATACTATATTCAGACGGCAATAATTTTGCCATGGTACATGTTCATGCCGCAGTGAAAGGGATAAACGCCGGGACGGGTAAGAGTAAGCGTAAGAGCTAGGGGGGTGTTGAGGGGCAGATCTTTTTTGATCTTAAGATCGGGAATAATTAACTCCTCAAGACAAGGGTTGGGGTCGGTGCGGGTAAAAGTCAAGGTCACGGGTTGGCCTACCGGAACTTTGGTGACCGAAGGCGAGTAACCTCCGGAGACAGAAATGGCAGCTGTGGTAACCATCGGGCTGTCATCCGGGCGGCGAGACAGAAAAAACCAGTAAATAAATCCGATTAGACCTACCGAGGAAATTAATATAATAATTTTGTCCAGAGACATAATAAATTTAGGCGCGGTTTTTGCGAAAAACTTTGACAACTTCAGAGACTGCGGTATCCCGGGCGCTGGCAGAGCCGCCGCGAACGGCATCGGCAACGCAATTTTTGAGATGATCTTCAAGAATGAGGGCATCAGTTTCCTTGAGAGCGGCCTGGACAGCCTGGGATTGGGTCAGAATATCAATGCAATACTGCCCTTCCTCCACCATCTGAATAACTTTGTCCAGATGGCCGCGGGCTATTTTCAGGCGATGTGAGACATGATGATGGGTGTGATCCATACCTTGTATTTATATCCCCCCGGGGGGGATATGTCAATACCTTTTCGACTTTGAACATGGTTGCAGTATTATTGTTCTTTGAATACTTCAATGGGGCAGATGGGGTGGTGGAAGTGACTAAAGTAAGCTTGAGAAGCAGTGAGGTGGTCGGGGTCTTTTGGAAACCCAGGACTAAAGATGATTGTCTGGCTCTGGAGACTCTGGGGGTGATGGGATTGTATCTATTAAGAGAGGATGGTACTTCCGCAAGAAAGGTGAGGCGATCGTCCGGACTGGGGAAACCAGATGAATTAAGAATGAGAATGACGGGGTTGGCACAAGCATTGGCAGGAGAGGACGAGGGGAGACAGAAAGTGGTAGTTGCCCTGGGGTTAGACGGGCATCACACCCCCGAGGTATGAAGGTTTTGGAGTGATCCGACGTTTTTAATGTTGGATATCCCGTGTTATATGACGTTATTAAAAAGACTCTTCTGCATTATGGATTTTCTCTCTGGGAAAGTTGGCTTTCGGCAACTGTCTTAATAAGAGCCTGGGAGATAACTTCAAAAGACCCATAGGGACCATGCCAGTGATCCAAAAATGTTCCTATATCTTCGCCACCCTCTCCAAATCGTTTGTTTGGATTTTTAACACCATAGCCAGCGAGTTTTTGCATCAAGGTTGTCCAAGCACTTCCAGGCTCAGTATTAACTCTTGACATTTAATCTCACCTCCAAACTAAATAAAGCTCAGTGTGGCGGGTTTTAAGCCTTTTTAATAATGTCATGTAACGTTTCAGTATATCCGAAGATAGCTGGACACAACTGAATTTTATCATATTCCAGCTATTTTGGCGTGAACGAGTGCAACGTGGCTTTAGCGTATATTTTTTCTTAAACTTATTTACGGGCGACTTTTATTCCTTTTGTAGAAATCCTCTACTGGCTCCATTCCTTTTGGGAAAATCGGAATGTAATTTTCTCTGTTAACATATTTTTGAAGGTCGCCAACTTTTCGCCGTAATTCCTCCTCTCTCCCCAAGGCAATAACACTATCACCAGAAGCTATTCCAGCATCATCACAAACTTCTATATCCCGAAAAGTAACACATTCTAACAATGGCCCGGAATCACTCCAATTGGTCATGTCATGAATCCAAACATTGGTCATTCGATGACCCTCAAGATTCCAAACAAATAAAATGTGATAATTACCCTTGCTTAACACCTTACTATGTTTTGAATAAAGCTGAACGAGATGTTTCTGGATGGAGCTATTGTCCTGGGGATCGAAAATATCCAGTAGAGGATTTTCATCTTTGACTGGATAAATTATCAAAGGAAGAGACTTCCACTTATAACTAAAAGGCTTATATTGTCTTGCCGCCATAAGTTTTATTTATAAAAGTTACCCGCAATATATAAATAGTAAAAAATATATGTCACCTAACGTTTCAGCATATCCGAAGACAGCTGGATTTATAATTGTATTTTAGTAAATTCAGCTAACTTGGGTGAGTGCAGTGCAACAAGCGCGCCGAATATGCTGTGTTATGTGACCTGAGTAAATTGAATTAAAATATTTGCGAGAATGCAATGTGGCAAGCGACCGGCGGGAGCGCAGAGTTGAAAAAGAGAAGTATTCTTGCAAAATTATTTTATAAACTTCTGGCCAACTCTGGCCACCGTTTCTAAAACCTCACGCTCTCGCCCTTCAGCTACCCCTTTTAGTAAATCACTAGCAACTTCAGTTGGCATACCATCAGCTGCTAGGCCAATAATTACTTTGATGGCAGCTTGTTGCTCAATCGCTTTTGCAAGTTTTCCAAGTTGGTCAAGTTGTTGTCTACCTAAATTTTGTTCAAAATCTGGTTTTCCCATACTAGATCACCTCCACAAAACTTCTCTTTTTCAATTTCACATAACGTCAGGATTATGAGAAGTCGTGCATAGCACGACTTGGGTGGAGAAGTCTGCAAGACTTCGTAACATCATAATCCTTGTTATATGACCCGACCGAAACGAAGCGTGGGGAGAGCGCAGCGGGGTGCGAACGATAGTGAGCAAGTTTGAAAACCTGCCGTCATCAGTTATTAACATTAGGGGCGGGGCAAAAATAATTCAAAATACTTCTTCATTGTTGGCAAAAATTCTTCAGGGTGTTTTTGAAGTTCTTTCTTTAATTCATCAGGAGAAAACCAGTTTATTTCTTCAATTTCGTCTTCCTGTATTTTGAATTCATTTAACTCTTTATCAATATTTAATGTGTACGATTGGGTGAAGTTGTGAAATTCGTTGTCAGTTTTTGTTTTTGGACCAAGCGATGGTTTGATGTTCTTGAGACCTAATTCTTCTTCTGCTTCTTTGATTATATTCTCCTCGTAAGTTTCTCCTTCATCAACAGTTCCGGTAACGGCTGGGCCCCATTTTCTTGGGTGATGAGATTTTGTATGATGGCGTCTTGCAAGAAGAATTTCACCACGAGAATTAGTAATCCATAAGGCAGAAACACGATAAATATCTTCTTTCTTCAGAGTGCCTCTATTTTTGTGACCTATAATTTTATCGTTTTCATCAACGACAATTATTTTTGGTTTCGTTGTTTCTGCCATATAAATATTTATAACTCAAAAACATTAAATATCTTCCGCT
>Ga0075662_108_pt1 | contig 27329 bp, 31 predicted proteins | sample RifGroA1_FD_68407 | JGI IMG/M metagenome (GOLD analysis project Ga0075662, IMG submission 68407) | reverse complement strand
ATGCAGGCTAAATGATCTGTTTTTACTCAGTTGAAATATTTTAAGGACTGATATATGATATTTACATATATGTGTCAATCGTGCGGTTGTTCGTTTCGCTCCAGAGATTTTGGCACGATCGAACGGTTTGTCGAGCCGTGTATCCTGCTTCTCCTTTCCAAAGAACCGGCTCACGGGTACGGATTGATGGAAAGGCTGGAAACACACTGCGGTGAAAAGGTCGATGTTGGTGATTTGTATCGGACACTTCGACGTATGGAACACGACGGTTGGGTGAATTCAACTTGGGAGCGGAAAGAAAACCAGCGTGACAAACGGATATATACAATCACGGAGGAAGGTCGCGCGTTTCTCAAACACGCGGTCGTCTCTTTGAGGCAAACCGACGAGTTGATCCATCATTTATTTAGCGGTTATCGGAAAGTATATCCGGAAGGAAGCGTGGTATGAAACTGAGCATTATTCTTTCAACCAATAATGGAGAAAGTAACTGGAACGCGCTTAGGCTTGCGAACCTGGCATTATCAAAAGGCGATACCGTTTCTGTCTTTCTTCTCGGTGAGGGTGTGGAGTACCAACAGGCAAGCTCTCCCCGGTTCAACATTAAAGAGCAAGTTGAGAGGTTTTTGCAATCGGACAAAGCCGGAATCATCGCCTGTGGAAACTGTATGGCCATTCGTAAACAAGGTAGTAGTCAAGAATGTCCCGAGGGCGGAGTTGAGGATTTATACAATCTGGTCACCGACAGCGACAAGGTTCTCACCTTTTGAGAAATATATATGGATTTTGATTATACAGTTACGACTAACAAATCATTTGATGAGGTAGTAACATCGGTTGGGAAGGAAACGAAGAATGCCGGATTCAAAGTTCTTTATATTCACGATGTCACGGCAACGTTGAAGGAGAAAGGGTTTGAGATTGAGCCGTTTAGGCAGATATTAAAATCGGTCTTTGTCTGCCTTGTAAAATAAATGTTTACCTGAAAGACGGAAAAACATATATTTCCGGTATGCGACCCGTTATCCTTCCGCAGTTCTTCCCTCAGGCAAACCTTGGGAATTTACCGGTAGAAGTTGATGAAATTATCAGAGGAATTGTTGATAATAGTAAATAATCGTATGAAAAAGCTAATATTAGTACCAATTCTTTTATTGACTATGCTAATGACTCCATCAGCAGCGCTAGCTCAGGGCATGATGGACAATTGGGGAAGTTCACCATCGTCAATAACCTCTGATGACCACACCGCCCGGGAAGAAGTTGAAGGAAAAGAGATCTGGGAAAAACTGCAGGCAAAACAGCTTGAGTGTAACAATCTTACAGATGAGCAATATGGTTCTCTCGGTGAGTACTTCATGGGTCAATCTATCGGGAATACTCAAAGACACGCCCTCATGAACCAAATGATGGCGAATATGATGGGTGAAGAAGGCGAAGAACAAATGCATGTTGCAATGGGAAAAAGATTAAGTGGTTGTGAACCTAACGCTCAAGTTCCTTCAGGTGGAGTGGGTTTTATGCCGATGATGTGGACAGTGGGAGGAGGTGGAAATCCTATGATGGGCGGCTGGAATGGGTTTGGTATACTGGGGTGGCTACCGATGCTTCTTTTCTGGATACTCCTAATTCTTAGTGTCGTTGCTCTTTTCCGCTATCTTGGCGTTTCGACAAGAAGCAGAGATAAAGAAAAATCACCTCTGGATATTCTCAAAGAACGCTACGTCAAAGGCGAGATCGACAAAAAAGAATTCGAGCAGATGAAAAAAGATATAGCCTAACTATTTTCTCCTCGAAAGGAAGAAATTGAACAAGTAAAGTTAGTCAGCGCATAAAGCTGGCATTACTTTTCCGCCTTCTACTGCAGAATGACATCCCAATGTTAGATTATACTCGCTGCACTTTCCGACAGCTTGCTCTCCTGGTTTCGCATTTTCTGGTGCTAAACATGTTCCTCCACAATCTTTGTAACTTAAACACTCTTTACCTACATCCTTCATCTTCATAAAACATCGACCACTTAATGCCAAACCAGCAATCTTCCATTCCCCCCCCCTGTTGACACATTCTTCTTCGTCTTTATTGGTTTTATCTTTTAAAGAAGGTGTCGGAGTCGTCGGGCAATCTTTATCACAGGTTACTACAGAATTATCAGGACATGTTCTCAGACAATCATTAAGAATTAGGTCTGGTGTTCTTTTGCTTTTAAAGAAGAGAATAATTAACACTAAAACGACAACCACAATCAAACAAGAGAAAAGAATTATTTTCTTCATAATTTCAGTATATTATGTCTCTGGTTTATCAAGTGCCATCTGGCTCCGTAATCCTAGTATTAATCTGGCTCACGCTTTTGATTGTAATATAAAGGCATTTCAGGATCCAATAGAAATGATGTAGGTTCAGCTATGGGAATAATTAAACGTGAATTTACCTAAAGCTGTATTGTAATAACCAGACAAATATTCCGAGTAGAAAAGCGACTAATGCAGGCAGTGAAGCAATCTTGAAGTACGCACTAAATGTCAATTCTCTAACTATGGCCATGGCAATAATTCCTGGAACCGAACCAATAAGTAGAAGCGACCCGCCGACACCAACTGTAAACGCTAAGAGAGCCCAAAGACGTGGGTCGGTGGTTTTCACTATGTCAATGGCAGCTGCGGTAAGCGGGATATTATCAAAGACAGCAGACAACCCGCCTATTGCTATATTTCCCTGAATAATTCTTGTGGTTGAAGGAGTAGTAGTAAATAATTGATGAGATATTCCATCCAGAACTCCTAAATGCCGAAGTGCTCCTATGGCAAGTAGAATGCCGATGAAGAAGTATAAACTAGCAATATCCGTCTTTTGAAAAAATTTCTCAATTGCAATAGATAAGTTTGTATTGTGTGGTCGTTGTAACCTAGCCAAATCTACCACTAACCATATAGTACCCAGTCCCAGTAGTAAACCAAAATATGGAGGCAAGTGAAATACCGTCATAAATAAAGGGAGTAGAAAAGAGAGAAGACATAAACTGATAATAAACCATTCTATTTTTCCTAATCTAATTACTTTTTCAACCCTATCTTTCGTATCAACTGTAATTTGTCTCCCTATCAATAGAGAACTAACTAAGAAGACTGTCAAGGATGGGATAAACGTCTGGGTAATAATTGTTGGGGTGTTGAATTTATTTGCCAACCAAAGCATAGTTGTGGTCACATCACCAATAGGAGAGAAAGCCCCGCCAGCGTTGGCAACAATCACAATTGCCGAAGCAGACTTAAGCAAATTTTTCCCGCTGAAGAATCTGCTTGCAATTTGTAAAAAGACAATTGTTGTGGTCAGGTTATCCAGGAGAGCTGAGAATATAAAGGTTAGAAAAGTAATAATAAAGAATTGGGCTTTATCATCTAACTTCAGTTTCAGAAGTTTAGCGTACAAGTAATCAAATAATCCATAATGGGTCAAGATTTCCACCAGTGTCATGGCTGATAGAAGAAATATAACTAAACTAAATATCTCCCCTGCGGATTCAGTCAGAGCAAGTCCGATATTGTTTACTCTCCCAGCAACAACCAGCGACCACAGAATCACAGCAAGAAGTAAACTAATAGAGGTCTTACTTACCTTCAGAAAATGCTCTTGAGATATTGCAACATAACCGAGCAGGAATACGGCTACACTTAAAATTGTTATCATAGTTTCTTATATACCCGTTCTCTCGGGTACTAAGAAACCCAAGAAGTCTACGGGGATGTTAAACGTTTATCAGGCTTGCTTTCGTCTGATTCTTCTTCCATATTGTTTATATTTTACAATATTTTTTTACAATCAGTAATCAGCAGTCAGGGACAGGTTTCGGATGTATTGATATATAGGCATAAACAAGTATGAAGTGGATACCAATGCCCAGATTGGCCCGTTTCCGTCTCCAGTTTGAATAATGTCCTGTTGTGCTCACAACACCTGAACTTATACGATTAAATCTGGATAGGGTATTTTTAGCTTTAGAAGATATGGTTCAGGTGGAATTAATTAGGACGAGATGGAAGGAAATTAAGAGCCTACAGCAAGCTACTACCTCGACTTCACAATCTTTTTCTTTACAGAACCTACAAACAGCCTAAATGCCAGTCTGTTTTCCTTTTCATAAATATATGGCACTCCGAGAAGCTCCTTACAGCTTAAACAAACTAGCTTTGGAACCTTAACCAGAGCCAACTTATCTAAGCCCGCATATAACTCCGACTCGTAAATTCTATCTAAATACATGCGTTTAAGTATTCCCGGACCATCCTTTTGATATAGTAATAAATGCTCCCCACACTTTGCACAAGTGATATCCAATAATCGGGAATAACCTCCGCGAGCTTTCTTAAACGAGTCGTTTTTGAATTTAATCTTCATAAATTTCTAGTTGAATTTTCTTAAGAAACTCAACCTCTTGTGGCATTAATCTCGTCAGCGCATCATCAATAGTTAACCACTCCGTTTCCTCTTCAGCCTTACCTTTATCATCTCCTGTAATTTTCATCAGGAATAAATAGATATCTTTAATTACCTCTGTACCGTCAGTTTCTATTGCTGGTCTTGTAACTACCCCTAAGCTTTTAACTATTTCCAAATTTTTATATCCTGTCTCCTCGGATACTTCTCTCAGCGCCGTTTGTTCATAAGTTTCTCCCGACTCAACATGACCTTTGGGGAAAGTTATTCCTTTCCCATCGGGAAACTTAACGAATAGGATTTTCCCATCCCGTACAATTACTCCTCCTGCCGATACCGCTTTCTTCATTGCCTAATTTTACCTTTTATCTTTAATGAAGTCTAAATCCGAAGAAAATCGAAGAAATCCGTAGAAGTGCTCCCCCGGGAGGACTCGAACCTCCAACCCTTCGCTTAACAGGCGAGCGCTCTACCATTGAGCTACAGGGGAATGTTAACAAACAAAGCTATTTTATCTTATCTTCCATAATTTTTCCCTACTCTGCCTTAGCCTCGGAGCTCTAGTTATTCCCCCTTCTACTTCTCTGTGACAATTGGCGCAAAGCAGCACGCATTTTCTCAACTCATTCCTAATATCATCCCATGAGCGAGTATACCCACTGTCGCCAATGCCAAATACTTTCCTACCAACATGGTGTAAATCCAAAGCCCCAGCGTACTTCCGATAACCACAAATCATACACTTCCCTCCTTTGTATTTAATCGCCACGAGCTTTACTCTCCTGCGCTTCTCTCTCACAGCTGCAAGTAGCACATCTCTCCTATCCCTATACGTTCTAGTCTCGGGCATCACTTCGTATTTTATTCGGTTTATAACTGATTGGCAACAGGAACCTCCCAAAATCCAAAACTACCCATCACCATCCGCTCTATTTGCTTTTCTCCATTCTGCCCGGATAAAATACTCCCCCACCCCAAAGCTATGCTGGAAAGCCAAATCGACTCCCTTCCCCCCGCTCCAGGATTCCTCCAAGATCATAGAAATCACGCTACTTGGATTGCCGCGGCCGTTTCCGGAATCCCCACCGGTGTATGGACCGCTGTAGACCAGTTCTCCGACGGAAAACTCTCATACTCCGGAGAGGAAACCTTAATTTTGTTCATGTTTACACTAATCTTCGGATTAGGATTGACCTTTGTGAATACCCAGGACTGGACACCCCGCATCTGACCCCATCCCCCAATATCCAAAGCCAACCGGACCATCTCAAAGCACAAGTGCCTATTCCCCAAGCGTGAGCATCTAAAAATCAGCGCCGATAAACCTGCGTTTTAAGGAGTTTGCGCAGACGATAGTTCCAAAATAAAAGGCCATGCAGACATTTTGCAAATAGCATCCCGAGCCGCGAACGTCCGGCAACGACCAGGCAGTCGAGAAGCGCATGTGCAAACGTCGAATGGCCTAGAAACCTTAATCCAAATAATCCTGTAATTTCTTTCTCCTCGACGGGTGCTTCAGCTTCCTCAACGCTTTAGCTTCAATCTGCCTGATCCGCTCCCGGGTCACCCCGAACTCCCGCCCCACCTCCTCCAGTGTCATCGGATTCCGGCTGTCCAGCCCAAACCGCATCCGCAGCACTCTTGCCTCCCTGTCAGTAAGTGAAGATAATACTTCCTCAATATTCTCCTTAAGTAGCTCTCTGGAAGCCGCCTCAATCGGTGTTGGTTGTGACGTATCGGCTATAAAATCTCCGAGCATTGAGTCATCTTCGTCTCCCACCGGCGTCTCCAAAGATGTGGTATCTTGGGCAATTTTCAATATCTCCCGCACCCTGGTCGCCGTCATCTCTCCTATCGTCTCCGCAATTTCCTCCGCCGTCGGCTCCCGCCCCAGTGACTGCATCAGCTGTCGCTGGATCCGGATCAGTTTATTTATCGTCTCCACCATATGTACCGGGATCCGGATGGTTCGGGCCTGGTCCGCAATCGCCCGCGTTATCGCCTGCCGGATCCACCAGGTGGCATATGTTGAAAATTTATAACCTTTGCGCCAGTCATATTTCTCCACCGCCCGGATCAGCCCCTGGTTCCCCTCCTGGATCAGATCCAAAAGCGACAATCCCCGCATCACATATTTCTTAGCAATGGACACCACCAGCCGCAGGTTGCTTTCCGTCAATTTTTTCTTCGCCCGCCTATCACCCTTTTCAATTTTTTGCGCCAGGGAAATCTCCTCCACCGGTTTCAGAAGCGGGATTTTCCCTATCTCCCTCAAATACATCCTCACCGGGTCAGTTGTAGTCACCCCTACCTCCATCTTGGTCAGCGCCTCAATTTCTTTATCCAGTTCCGCCACTGCTTTTTCATCCACCTCCATGTCCTCCTCGGAAGTCGTCTCAAATACGTCCACCCCCATCTCCAAAAGTTTCCCAAACAACCCGTCCAATTCAGAAATCTTCTCCTCAGCGTCCGGATACACTTCCAATATCTCGTCCAAAGTCAAATACCCCTGGTGTTTCCCCTTCGCCGCCAATTGCGCCATTCCTGTTGTTGGTTTCGCCGCTTTTGCCATATATTAATGTGGCTCCGCCACATAAAAAAGGCCTGTGTCAACTCCGGTAGCCACAGCTCACCGGAGCGTCATAACCTAAACCTGCCTGCAATATACTCCTCTACTTGTCTTTCGTCAACTCAGCCAGCCTCTTCGTCAGCCCTCTCAGCTCTCCTCTACCCTGAGCCTCCTCTCTCATTTTTTCAATTCTCTCTCTCACCTCTATTTCTTCCAGTTCCCGCACTGCTTTCTCCCACTCCCGCTCTGCGTCCCCTTCCTCAAACCGGTCTTCCACCAGCATTTGTTCCTCCACTCTCCCCCTCAATTCCGCAGGTAATGCCCCGATCAGCTCTTTCACCCCTGAAAATTGGGGACTTAGGACTGAGAACTGTTCTACCACCTTTTTCCAAAACGGCATCTCTACCCACTGGCTTACTGACGATCCGATCAACTTCCCCACCATCCCGTTTCGCAGTGCCAACCCCACCACGTATTCCTCCACCACCTCGCGTCTCGTCTTAATTGTCATCCCGACCGTAGCGGATGGATCCCTTGTGGTTTGAGATCCAGTACTTGAGATTTTACCAAGTTGTGCCCGGACATCCTCCTCCCTCACCTCCAGTACTTCCGCCAGCTTCCGCACATAATGGGCTTTGACAATTTCGTCAGAAATATTAACCCAGATCGGCGCCAGCTCCCGAGAAATCTTGCCTTTCCCTACCCCATCCAGACCATACCTGGCTACCGCCGACTCCAGATAATAGTCATAAATTGGTATCGCTTTCCCTACTGCCGCCCGCCAGCCTTCCGGATCTGCCACTCCCCACTCCCCCGGATCTTTATACTGCTTCGGGTTTATAATTTCGGACTTTGAATTCAGGATTTTCACTACTACTCCCGCTCTTTCCGCCACTTCTATCCCCCGCCTGGCCGCCGCGTCTCCCGCTACGTCCGCGTCAAGTGCCAGTACCACCGTCCCCGCATACCGTCTCACCAAATCCACCTGCTGGGTAGTCAGGGCAGATCCCTTCACCGCCACCGCGTTTTTCACTCCGGCCAGGTAACTGGCCAGCAAATCCAGCTCCCCCTCCACCACCACCGCCCAGCCGGCTGTCTTGATCTCAGTCTTATTCACATCCAATCCGTACAACAGCTCGCCTTTGTGGTAAATCTCCGTCTCCGGTGTATTCACATATTTAGCCCCTTGGCTAGCCGCAGCTTCAGCGGAGGTGGCTGGCATTACCCTCCCGGCAAACCCCACCGTTTGCCCCCGGTGGTTAGACAGCGGAAACATCACCCGATTCCGAAACCTGTCATAAAAGTTTTGGCCTTTGACTACCAACCCTGCCCTCTCCAAATCCTGCACCTCAAAATTTTTCTTTCCCACCAAATACTTCATCAGGAAATCCCACCCTTCCGGTGCAAACCCGAGTTTAAACTTTTCCGTCACTTCCTCCTTTATTCCTCGTTTCCTCAAATACTGCCGTGCCGATTCTCCCAACCGATGCTGCATCAATAAATAATGGTAAAACTCAGCCGCCAGGCTGTTTACTCTCACCAGTCTCTCTTTCACTTCCTCTGTTTGGCTCGGCCGGTATGCCGTCAGTTTCACCCCCACTTTCTCCGCCAGCGTCCGCAGGGCTTCTCCAAACTCCATCCCCTCCATCCGCTGCAAAAAAGTGTATGCATCCCCCCCCTCTCCGCACCCAAAGCATTTCCATATCTGCAGTTCCGGGTTCACCATGAACGACGGCGTTTTTTCCCCATGAAACGGACACAACCCCTTATAGTTTCTTCCCCCTTTCTTCAGTGGGATATACTCTGATACCAACTGCACCATGTCCACCTTGCTTTTAACCTCTTCCACCTGGTCCATCACTCGAATGTTACCACACCCCCCAGTCCCACCTCACTCCATCCCCGCCTCAATCCTCTCGTCTTTCATTACTTCCCCCTCCCGCCTCACTATTCCATTCACCGTCAACCGGTACGCAAATTTTTCTATCCCCGGCTGTCTTTTTACCAGCACCCGGTACATATCGGCAAACTCGTCTCCCGGTAATTCATATTTCACTTCTGCCGCGACTCTTTCCCTCGCCGGCACTACTACCCAAAACCCTATTATTCTGACTCTCTCCCTCTCCTCCTCCACCCACACTTCTTCCGATCTCTCCTGCCGCAGTGAACTCGGCCTCGCAAAATCACCCTGCGTTTGCGGTCTTAATTTCTCACCGCTTACACTTACACTTACAACCCTCGCTTCCCTCGGTACCACCACCCGCACGTAATCTATATAATCCCCTCCCCAGAAATACGGCGGCCTAGGGTTCTCAAACGGATTATCATTTTGCCACTCCACCTCTATTCTCTCTCTCAACTCCCCATCTCCTATCTCTACCTCATGTCTCAACTCTCTATTGATACAGCAGTTCGCCTTATTCGCTCCCAAGTTTGTCTCTACTATATATAAATAGTCCCCGTAATAGTTTCCCAACCCCCCGTCCCAGCCCCATTCCCTGATTTCCGCCTGCAGCTTCTCCTCCCCGATCCACATCAAAATCTGTTTTTTATCCAGTTGTGCTTTTACCAAACCGGCCAGTTTGACTGCCTGTCCCGGCCGTATGTTTTTCATCCGCTCCCAAACCGCCGTCCCCACCGCCCCCAGAAAATCCCGTTTTTGCGTCGACCCCGGTTTCCAATCCACTTCAGCATAGCTTTGCGCCAGGTTATACAAGTTCTTGTCCGTCACTGTTTCGCCGTACGTTACCACTTCCACCGGCCCCAATATCTTCAGAATCGAATTCACCAGCTCCAAATTAATTGCCATCACCCCGTCAATCTTTTCTTCTCCTCCCTGCTCCAAAAACCAGGCCACAGTCGCCGCCGCCGAGGCGAAATCCGGATCCCAATTGCTGTCCCGCAAGCGCCACCATCCCTGCCGGAAAGCTTCCTGCACCGGGTACGGCGGTTCCACATGTCCCGCCAGCTTCCCATCCGGCTCATATATGTCTTGCGCTGTCCAATCAACTAATCCTCCGTCTTTAAACCTCGCTCGTATGTAACTGCCCATAAATCCACCGGTTGGCCTCAGTTCCGTGTTGTTTTGCAGCAGCACTATATAAGTTTTATCCCCCACCCACTCCGGTAAGTTATCGACAAAAGGCAGTCCCCGGGCACACCACCGAAAAACACCCTGCCAGCGGCCAAACTCCCCCGGCCGATTCTCTGCTATCCCCTTTAATATCTTTACTCCGCTTACTCCGCAACTACCCCCTACTCCCAATAGCATTAACATCCCCGCACCAATCAAAATAATCACTTTCTTCATGGCTTACTCACTTTAGTATATCCGCCTCTGTGATCCACTACCCAATCCACCCCTAATCGTTTCAGCTCCTCAGTCGTACTTTCACTTGGCCACTCCTGGTTCAATTTGTCCAAAAACCTTCTTCTTTCCGGCGGCATAAACCCCGAAAATCCGTTTAGTAAATTTTTTCCGTGCACCAGGCTGAAAAGCATTCTGTCTGCCTCCACATTTTCATCCCCCGCCGGCAGTTCCACTATTACTCTCCCCGGTTGCACCGAAAGCCACTGGTAAACAGATGGGTATTCCTCCGGTTTCGGCACGTCCCGATAATCAGTCAGCCCCGTCCCCCCGACTACTGCTACTACCATTGCCGCAATAATTCCTAGATTTTGAATTTTGAATTTTGAATTTTGAGTTTGGGCTATCGCAATAGCAATTAGCCCGCTGGCTGCCCACGCCGCTACCCAAATCCAGCGTGATGGTGTCCTAAAAGCCGGCATCCCCGGCACCAGGTAGTACGCCGCCGCATATGGCAAAGGTATCGGATATTTCCCTGCAATTTTCACTGTGTCTCCCTGCCATTTAACCACCGGCCCCATCGCCATCACCAAACCCATGATCAGTACCGCCGCCAACCACTTAGTTTCTTTTTGGTAATGTTGGGATTTGGGATTTGGGATTTGTTTAGGATTTAGAAATTCGGTTTTAGAAATTTTGACAATTGCTACTAACAACAGTAAATACAGTCCCGGACTGAAAAATCTTCCCCAGAGATCATCTATGCTCATCCCCCCGTTTGCCGCCTCCCTTATCGACCGGGTAAAATTAAAGTCCCTACTCACCTGCCGGTATACCCTCATCGGTAAAAACGCCACCATCCCAAAAACCAGCACTGCCAACAATATATTTTTTAACATTTCAGAATTAAAGAATTGATTAAAAATTATCCACGCCCCAAGTATCAGACCCGCAAAATAAACCGGCAGCACGCTTTCCCACACTTGCATCCCCAATATCCCCGCCCCTAAATAAAGTTTCCAGGTTTTCTTTCTCTTACTTTCCTCCAGCCAACTAATCACCAGCCAGCTGGCTACCAGCCAATACTGCATACTCCACATTTGCAAATGCACCTGATAATGCCACCTGATTTGTGACAGCCCTAACGCAATTACCCCCACCATTGCTGCCCACTTTTTCCCAGTCATTTGCCGCCACCACAAGTACACAATTAACATAGTCAGCACCTGCCCCAATGTCATGATCGCCCCCGACACTGCCGCCGGATCTCCGGTCAGCCAAACCGGCACCATTCCCCAAAACGCGGAAACAATAAACATGTCTGAATAGGCCAATACATTTTTATACGGATAAAATATGTTCCCGTCAAAAAAACTTCCCTCCCTACCCCAAGTATTCCCGAAGTGTAATTTCTGTATCGACTGGTTCACTATCCAAATAATCAACTCACCGTCCTTACCAAAATCCGCCACCCTCCCGGGCCGCAACACCACCGGCCACACACTCCAAATAGCCACCACTACAACCAGTAAAATCGCCGCCGCTTCCCCCCGCCAACTTTTAACTTCTATTTTGTTCTTTTGACTTCCAATGCTGCCCACAACCCGACTATAACAATAATTAACACCAGTAATTTAGGGTGATAATCCAACTGCGTCAATACTGCCGCTATACTCGCCAGAGCCACCGCCCCTATCACTTCTTCTCTCCCTTTTTCTTTGGCCCACAAAAACACCCCGGCTGTCAGAGGAATCATCACCGGATAAATATATCGCAAATCAGAAATCATATTCTCCGGCCACGACGGTAATATTAGACACGCCGCCAAATTCACCAACCCCAGAATCGCAATTCTATTTCGTCTCAAAAGCGCTGCACCCATTCCCAGCGGCAGCCATACCAGATACTCTGACACTGCCGCCTCAGCCATTTTTCCCCATCCCCCCGGGACATATACCAGCGTTTTCCAAAATGCCCAATTATTTACCTTAAATTGCACATCGCCTACCCAAAACCAAAAAGTTGCCGGATACACCGGGTCACCCGTCAATGCCCAATTTCGGATATACCAAAACAAGCCAAACATCCCCACCCCCACCGCTCCCGCCACTACCGCCCGCCAACTCAAATTTCGCACCAGCCCCCTGCCGTAAAATCCAAACATTATCACCGCAAACAATATTCCCGAATACTTGCTGCCAATCAGCATTCCCGTCGCCACCCCCAACTGTCCCCAATACTTCCAATTTCTCCCGGGACTGCAAAGCAGTAACCAAACCCATACCCAAAATACCGCCAGCCAAATGTCTACCGTCTGCGTCATGATAAGTCTTATTACCGACGGCCACATCCCGACACTTATCCCGAATATAGTTGCCAACCCCCTTTCCATTCCCAACTTCTTTCCCATCTCTCGCGACAGAATTACCAGCGCCACCCACCCTGCCACATTAAACAAGTTCAGCGGCAGTCCCAATCTCATCATCACCGCCAGCATTGCCTCTATTCCCCCCGGATAATAATAAAGCGGCGAACTCAGCGCCGCCCTGTCCCCCCATCTCCCCTCGGAAATTATCCGGGCAATCGGAATATGATACGCCAGACTGTCCCCCTCCCATGGTTTAGTTACCACCCCGAAATATCCGAAATACATTCCCACCATAAACCAGATTGCTATCGTCGCTTTCCCCATGCTTACAACTCCTACCTTATTATTTTAAAGCACACTCTCGTTTGGTAACATTCCCTAATATTCAACATGCCATCTCACCCCAAATCCTCCTTTTTCCCCACCCTCGATTCCCTTGTCATCATTACCTCCCTGGCCTTTTGTCTCCGTCTTTTTGCTGTCCTTCCTTCTAGTTTTCCTCTAAACGACGGCGGTATGTTTTACACCATGGTCCAAGACATTCAGGCCGCCGGGTTTAAGTTACCCATGTTCACTTCTTTTAATTCCTCGCTCATCCCCTTCGCTTACCCCCCTCTCAGTTTGTATGTTACTGCCTTACTAAACACCCTCCCTCTTCCTCTCCTCTCCCTTTTTCGTTTCCTGCCGCTGGTTGTTTCCACTTTAACCGTCCCGGCTTTTTTCCTTCTGGCTAAACAAGTGCTCAAATCGAAAGACGTTCTCCTCGCGACCCTCATTTTCACTCTCCTTCCCCGCTCCTTTGAGTGGCAAATTATGGGTGGTGGGATAACCCGATCCTTCGGCCAGCTTTTCTCCATCCTCACCCTCGCTTACTCTGCTAAATTTTTCCGTCAATCCTCAAAAACATATTTTCTCATTTCTTCCCTTCTTCTGGCTCTAACCATCATCTCTCATCTGGAATTGACCTTCTTCGCCGTCTCCAGCCTCATCTTTCTTACCCTTCACTTCACCCCTAACTTTAGCGGTATCAAAAAAGTATCAGCCATCATCCTTACCTCCCTGATTCTAACCAGTCCCTGGTGGATGCTAATTCTCGCCCGCCATGGTTTATCCCCCTTTCTGAATGCCGCCGCTTCAGGTCTTCAGGCCTTCGATCCGACTAGTTACACCCTCTTTCTCACTTTATCCTCCGTCACTGACGAGGTCTTCCTCCCTGTACTCGGCACCCTCACTCTCTTAGGTCTAGTTGTCACTATCCAAAAAAGAGCTTGGTGGCTACTTTCCTGGTTTTATCTCCCAATTATCATCGCTCCCAGAAACTTCCTCAACTTTATCGTTGTTCCTATGTCCTTGGTTATCACTCATGCTGTTACTTCCCTCCTTCTGCCGTTCTTCACTCATATTATCAAACCCTTCTCCTTCCGCTCACTATTAGCTCTCCTAATCATTCCCTTATATCTTCTTGTTTCTGCCATCGCCTTCATCCTTCCCGGCAACCGCTACTTCGACTCAGTTTCTTCCTCTGAAAAAACTGCTATCGAATGGGTTAAACAGTACACTCCCCCCAACTCACGGTTCCTTATTCTCTCCCCCCAGATATTTTCATCCTGGGGAATGGACAGCTTATTAGAGTGGTTCCCCGCTCTCTCTCAAAGAATCAGCCTTGCTACTCCCCAAGGTACTGAATGGCTCCCCAATCATGAATTCCGCCTCCGAAAAAAACTTCATCAGAAAATCAAGGGCTGCTATTTGCAGGATCCATCCTGCCTCGAATCCATCTTCTCCTCCCCGACTTTCCGCAGCCTCCCGATCTTCCAATATATCCTCATCTCCCGGGATAATTCCTTGCTCTCCCAGGCTTGCGAGGTTTGTCTGCTTACCCAACAACTTCAAAATTCCCCCCGGTACAAGTCAGTCTACCAAAATCCTCAAGTCACCATCTTTTCTTTCTCCCCGTAACCACAGCGGAAGGGGCGGGATTCGAACCCGCGGTGAGCTTTCGCCCACACACGCTCTCCAAGCGTGCCGATTAAACCGCTCTCGCACCCTTCCAACCCCCAAATTTTACTCCCTCACATACACCACTGCCACTTCATCCTCATACGCCCTCTTCCATCCCGCCTCCTCCAGTCTCCCGAAGAAAGTCTTCTTATCCCCCTCACCCCGCCGCTTCTTCCACCATTCCAAAATCTTCTTTTCCCACCATATAGGTTCCATCATTTTCCCATTCGGCCACAGCACCGCCTCCACCCCGTATTTACTAAACACCTCCCCAAATTCTCCCTTTTCCGTCGCCCGCAAATAATCTTTAAACACCCAATCTGCAAAACGCGGATCAGGCGACTTCCATCTCCAGCTGGGCATCCGTCCGTCTATAAACACTCGTCTTTCCGGCATCTTCCAATCCAGGTATCCTCCCCATCCATACCACGCAAACACCTCGCCGGCAGACCCCTCTTTTCTTAGCCAATTTATCGCCTCCTGTGGATACCTCAGCCCCATTTGTCCTTTTACCACCAACCATCCTCTCATTCCCAGCTCATAAACCCCCAATGCCCCTATTGTTACCAATAACAATATATAAAACTTCACCGCCCGCCTAATTGCCTCCCGGTTACCCGAAATCTCTTCATAAAATCTCTTCAATCCCTCCGCCGCCGCCGGCCACACCGCCACCACAAACAGCGGCATATGTCTCAGACTAGACAGCCCCATCGCCAGTGTCAACCCCATCACCGCCCACCTCCATTTCGCCGTTTCCCCTCTATATCTCCATACTATCGCCCCCGCCAGCGCAACCAGCATCCAAAACCCCAGTTCCATCCAGGCAAAAAAGGGCTGCCATTCAGCTATTGTCCACCTCAAATTACTATCCGTCATCTGCATCCATACTTCATGCCACAGTCTTGGTCCATACGGATTAATCCACGTCCCGACCACCGCCAGTATCCACACTCCCGCATCTGCTATTATTACCCTCCTCTTCTCCCAAAACTTTACTCCCAGCACTATCCCCAAAACCGCCACTCCCATCGCAAACCCGCCGTGCAAGTTCGCCCACAGTATCATAAATGGAACCACTCCCCACTTCCACTTCCGCCACACCTTTTCCTCACCCACCACCCGCAGTAGGATCGCCAAAAACAACCAGTCTATTACCTGCGGCCTCACTCCCGCCCGCCCCAAAAACACAATCACCCCCAATATCACCACCGCATCCGCCCACCGCCATAAGGCCCGGGGAATAGCCACCCATACTACTAGAAGCGTCAGCACGGCAAACACTACCGCCAGCCCCGCCATTCCCAACCTCTCGTATCCTACAGCCATCAGTACATTCGTCAACCATTCATGGTCAATAAAGGGAAAGTTTGGCATCGTATATGACAAGGGGTCAGTTTGGGGTATTCCGTTTGCCAAAATATAATTTCCCATCCGTACATGCCAGCCAAAATCCGGGTCTAGTGTCCGCCACCCCACCAGCCACAACGTCACCCCTACCAGCCCCCACATTAATATTCTCATCGGCCATTCCCACCGCATACCGGTCTATTGTACCAATGCCTTCGCCCCCAACAGCATTTCTCTCTCACTTTTAAATGCCAATAATTTCAACGCCTCTTCTTCCTCCGCCCACTTTACCTCCGCCGTCTCCCACCCCACACCTTCCGCCGCTTCACCCACATACCCCATCACATAATAAGTGATAAACTTCATCACTTTTTCTCCTGTCTGGTTGGTAAAAAAAAATCTAATTGTCGGCAATTTCCCCACAATCTTAGCCTCCGCTCCTCCCTCCTCCCTTACTTCCCTCAAAGCCGACTCCTCCATCTCCGCCCCGCTTGCTCTCACTTCTCCCCTGGCTCTCTTTCCCGGCTCTTTTCCTCCTTCCTCGTCGTCAATCCATCCCTTAGGAAAACTCCATCCCAGATTCCCCTTAAACTCTGGATTCACCGCCGGCCTCCTAATAAGCCACACCACTTTATCCCCTATCCTCTTATACACCAAACCGCCCGCCGAAAACTCCCGCTTCATAAATCAATTCTAACCCAAAACTCGCTGTTTCCTCCCTCCCCTTTTATCGCCGACTCCACCACCTCAGTCAGCCTAAACCCCAACTCCATCAATCGCCGCCGTACCTCCTCCGCCACTTCCCGCGCTCGTCCCTCCCCCAAGACGCCTTTTTTTAGCTTCTTCTTCTCCACTTCATACTGCGGTTTAATCAAAGCCAAAATCACTCCTCCAACCTTCACAAATCTGCTTGCCGCCGGTACTGCCAGATGTAACCTCGTCCAGCTTGTGTCTACTACTGCTAAATCAACTTTCTCCCCAATCGGCACCTGGTACAAAATATTAGTCCTCTCCCAAACTACCACTCTCGGATCTTGTCTCAATTTCCACGCCAGCAGCCCGTATCCCGTTTCCACCGCATGCACTCGGACTGCTCCCTGTCGCAATAAACAATCGGTAAACCCGCCCGTCGCCGCCCCCACATCCAAAACCACTCTTCCCTCCACCTCCACCCCAAAATGTCTCAAGGCCGCTTCCAACTTCACTCCCGCCCGACTCACATACTTTCCTCTCATTCCCCGATTATATTCCCTCAAAATAGTGCCCCCAGCAGGAATCGAACCTGCATCAACAGTTCCGGAAACTGCCACTCTATCCGTTGAGCTATAGGGGCGGGGCGGTGGGGGCGAGATTCGAACTCGCGTGGGCGCAAAGCGCCCCCAAGGTTTTCGAGACCTGGCAGATAAACCTCTCCTGCACCCCACCTCCGCGCTCTGTCCATTGAGCTACAGGAGCAATCCTATCCGCAATCGCATAAGCGTAACCTAGTATCTGCTCCAAGAAACAAGTATTATTATACCTAACAGAACATATTCCAGTCTGATTTTTCCTAAATCTCCTTTCCTTACTTCGTTTTTTCCAATAAATTTTTCCAAACGCTTTCGGGGATATTCCTAACAACTCCGACCAGAATCGAATCACCTTTCTGGCCCTATGATAATAATGTAAATGCAATCTTACCCTCAACCTACTCTCATCAACCTCATAACACCGTCGAAAAAGAGTAATAAACAAATATACCAACCTAGGATCTGTATTAGTGAACTGCACACGACCTCCCACCTTGTTCCCCTCAGCCCAATACAACATACTTAATAAAGATTGTTCATACTCTCCATAATTCAACAAGCCCCACCCTTCAACGCTTCTTCTTATCTCCATCATTAATTCCTGGTTTTTCTTGCTTTTACTTTCTCTTCTTACTTTCACCGACAATTCCCTTATTGTCTCCATCCATTTACTCCTGTCTGTATAGTACAAGTGGTTTGTATTAGGCAAATCTCTAAACCACTCACTTAAGGTGCTCTTCGCAACCAACAATCTTTTCCTTATTTCACTGTACGTCGCACCTTTTTTTCTCATACACAAAGCGCTCTCTCTTATTTCCGTGGTCCCACTAGTCCAGTGTATACCTAATATAACCCGAAGTCAACAATCTATACTTTCTCTTCCAGGGGAATCTTCTCCGTCATCCACCGTCCTGCTTTATCCAGCCACGTATCCGCCGGCTGTTCCTTTAGCAAATACTTGCCCATCTCTGTCTCCACCTCTTTTTCCGCTTGCTTAGAAAGCGGCATCAAAATTCTCCCCACCGTCACCACCGGCGTTTCTATTGTCAATATCCTCGCTCCCCACTTCTCTGTAATCCACCACCTGGTCAGTACTTCCCACACATACAACTGCCCAGCCACCCGCACCCCCCGGGTCGTGATCGAAAATTCCGCCTCTACCGGAGGAATAGTCGACCATACATAATATGCAAACACCAGCGAAGCCACCACTGCAATCAGCATCCATTCGCCTGCCAAAAGCAGAATTATCCCCACCAGGATCGCAATCACCATCGGTACCGTTAAAAACTGGCTCCCTCTGGGCTTAAACGGCCTGGCCGGCGCCTTCCACACCACCAACGTTTTTTCCTGCTCCACTTGTACCGGTGGTACCATACCTCCAATATATCACAAAATACTGGCGGAGGAGGTGGGATTCGAACCCACGTGTCCCTTTCGGGACAGAAGTTTAGCAAACTTCCCGAATAGGCCTCTATCGGACTCCTCCAGGCGTTTTGGTAATCACGGATTATGGGTTCCCACCACCCACAAATACCCCAAAACCTCGCTTTGATTATACAACCATACCTTTTTGTTTTCCCTATTCATCACGGCTTTTGGAGTAAACATCAGATCCCCCAGTAGTTCCCTTCTAGCCTCCATACTCGTACTCCGCTTAAGGCTAACAAAACCCGAAGTTCCAGTCAAGAGTTAGTGATATAATTCACTCACTGGAAGGGTCGCATAGTGGCCTAGTGCGGAGGTCTTGAAAACCTCTGTCTCGCCTTAGCGGGACCGTGGGTTCGAATCCCACCCCTTCCGCTTAACCTATGAAAAAATATTTAGTCATAGTTACATTTTTACTGGCGATTACTGTAGGGGGGTTTGTCTTCTACAAATCCTTTCAAACTAAAGAATTATCCTCTGGTAATTCAAAACCGATACCGTTCAGTCTGGTAATCTTTGAGAAAAACGAGGGGTGGGGACCCTGTCCCCCGGGTGGAGGCCCTTGTTCTCAAAGCACCAAACTTTATGGTTCAGGAAGGTTGGTATTTGAAGGTAATGAAAATGGCGAAAAGAACTTAAGCAAGAATTTAGTAGATCAAGTAATAGGCCAAATAAAGCAATCTGGAATAATGGATAACAGCTGTGAAGCACCAATCGTATTAGATTATTCTGCCATATACAAAGTAAATCTTGACGGACAAGAAAAAACCATCAGATTTCCAGGTTGCGAGAACGAAATAAAGAAAATTGAGAGCCTATTCTTAGAAAACTAGGTTTCTTGTTAAAATGCTCGAAACCCATCCCTTCCCGGCTTTTGTCCCTCCCCTCACCAAGTATCTTATCTTAGGCAGTTTTGTCGGCAAACCCGCCCCCGGGTACGACTGGTTCTACAACTCCCCCAGAAACCAATTCTGGTCTATTCTTGAGGCTGTTTACCATCTCAAATTGAACAGTAAAAAATCCCAACAGCAATTATTTACCCGGCTAAGTTTCGCCGTCACTGACATTATTTACCGCTGTGACAGAAGCGCCGGCAACAACCTCGATACCAACCTTATAGATATCGTCTACAACACCCGGGTAATCAGAAATATTCTGTCCCAAAACAATATTCACAAAATTTACTTCACCAGCCGCTTTGTTGCCGATAAGTTCCACGCGCACTTCGGCCGCTTGCTCACCCGATTCCCGCATATCCGACTCATCACTCTCCCCTCCCCCTCCCCTCGCTACGCCCAAATAGCCAAAGAAGAAAAAATCCTCCTCTACTCCCGTCTCCTCCCCCGATTACAGTAATTTCACCTGGCCAACACCAATCCCCACACACTTTTCACTCCCGCCTGCTTTAACACCTTGGCGCATTCCGAAAGCGTCGCTCCCGTCGTCCACACATCATCCACCAACAGCACATTCTTAGTTAATTGAAATTTGGAATTTTGAATTTGATTTGAATTTTTATGTTTGAATTTTGAATTTACGACAAACGCTCCCTTCATCGTCTCCAGCCTTTTTTCGCGCGTCCTCCCTACTTGCTTCCCCGTATCCCTAATCCGTTTCAACAACCCCGTCTCTACCTCTAACCGCAGGTCACTCTTACTCAATTGCCTCGCAATTACCTCCGCCTGGTTAAACCCCCTCTCCCTCAATCTCCTCGGGTGCAAGGGCACCCCAACCACAACCGGTCGTGTCCCCAAAAACTCCCTCAACTTCGCAAACTCTGGCCTATCTAGGAACGACAAACCGTTTACTAACAACTCTCCTAAATAATCATAATAATATCTGTACTTCGCCTCACTGATCAGCTTCCGGGATATCCCTTCATGCGCCCAAAAGCAACTCAACCCCTCCATACTCCAGGGCTTTTGGCAATACTTGTGTTTTTCCCCGTACCGGCTCGGCCGTCCGCACACTGGGCAGATCTGCTCCTCTTCCCACATCCCCACCTCACACTCCCGGCACACATACTTTCCCCACCTCCCGCACCCTACACATTTCTTAGGAAAGAGTAAGTCTAACAAGTCCACTTTTTCAATATACCCCCCGAACCAGGAGCGTTAAATGAGCACGAGCAAAATACTCTACCTGGCGAGGACCGGCATATCTCCCCGCAGCATCTTTATTTTACGAAGTGCGAATAGCGAGTGTGAGGGCGTGCTTTTCTTCGTCCATTCTTTTCGCACGAGCAAAAGAATGGACAAATAGAAAAAACAAACTGGTAATTACCAGTAAACCACAAACAGCGAGGCAGGGTTGCCTCAGCCAGAAACTAGACATTTCTGCGCTAAATTGGTATAATCCAGGCATATCTTGGGGATGCCGGGTATCGATGGATTGGCACTTTAAAATTCGGCAAGCCGAGTTCGAATCATACTCGCTAAACAGATTCAAACTTTAAGTGTCAAAAATAAACTGACACAGGTGGCTGACTATCTTTTTGGTAGTCCCACTCCCAATCGCGGCTTTGCGCTAGCTTACGCTTAAGCAGCCGTGACTGGCGTCTTAAATTTGTTTCCTCGACTGCATTTTTAAGGCGGATACCAATCGAGGTGCACTGCAAAAGTCACGCGGTTAGACTCGCTGCAGCCAAGACCACTAACCGCAAAAAAATAAAGCTTGTAAACCGAGTTTTCAAACCATTTCAGACGGGGGTTCAACTCCCCCCATCTCCACCAATCAAAAATCTGGCTATTTGCCAGATTTTTTGTTGGTAGGATGTATAAATGTATAATTGGCTTATGTCTGACCTACCCATCCCAAATGAAGTAAAAGCCGACGAATCAGGAAACAATAAGGGGAAAGAATTTGACACAGCCGCACAAATAGGGCGAATGGCCTTAAAAGTTGCCAGAGAAAGAACGGAAAACAGGTACTCAATGCCCTACTTGGACCCACAACGCTTCCCAAGAGAAGCCATTGAAGCCATAAGGACCAAGTCGGGAGACGCTCCTATCACAGATGAGGACGTAACTAGTGCAAGAAGAGGAGCTGTCGCACTCGCTATCGAAGCCGCAGCTCAAATAATAGAAGCGCAAGCTCCCAGAGGTCTTGGAGTTAATGAAGAATTAAGCAGTCTCGAACAAGTTTTTACTCTCGTTCAAAGAGGTAATGGCTTACTAATCCAGGTCGAAGCTCAAGACCCACAAGCAATCATCCAATCATCAAGAGAAGCCTTAGCTCGAAGGCAAAAAGTATCTCCTGACCAAGTTAAGAAGACTGACGATGAATTAAAAAGGTGGGCAGAAGACAATTTCCAGAGAGCTGGACAAAGAATCAGAAGAAGTGTCCAGGCTGTGCAGGCATACCTTGGCCGGTAGTATCGTCTACTCATATATTGGTTCATAAACTAAGATGTGTATCCGCTACAAAACCCAAATTGGAATTTAGTCTTATTTCTTGCCTCTCCAGGTCTCCCATCAATATCGATGACCAATGCCAAATATATTCCTGTATTTGGTTCCAATGATTCTTCACCATCTCCACCATCTACATTCCTTTCTCTTTCCATTCCTTTCTCTTTATCTCCTCCCTCTTCTCATACTTCCTCTTCCCCCTCGCCAGGGCTATTTCCACTTTCACCAGGTCACTTTTCGTGTACATTGCCGTCGGTACCAGACTCCTCCGCGACTGCTTCATTTTCGACGTCAGAGCCACAATTTCCCGCTGATGCAAAAGTAGCTTCCTGGGCCGCATCGGATCATAATTTGTATTATCCGCATATTTATACGGGAAAATCTTCAGGTTATAGACCCATGCTTCCTTTTGACTTTTGAATTTTGCGTTTTGAATTTTTATATGTGATCCCCCCAAATCCACCTGCCCCAGCTTTGCTGATTTCACCTCCGGCCCGCGTAGTTCTATCCCCGCCTCCACCCGTTCCCCAACCTCATAATCAAACCTCGCTTTTCTGTTTATCACTTTCACAATTCCGCCTCCCACACTTTGCTCCCCCCAATCCAGTAAATTTTCTTCCCCCCTTCATCCGCCACCATATCTTCCGCTCCTGCCAGCTCTCCCCCTGTCATCTGCCCCTCGTACTCCCCGTTTTTCTTCAGTTGCACTACTCGTCCGTTTGCCCCCCGCCTGCCTCTTTCGTCCACTCCCGTTTCTCGCCGAACCCCGCATCTCCCCCGGGATACTTCCAGATCTTTCCCGTACTCTCCAATAAATAAATGTTTCCCCCGAACAATTGCATATCCTTTATCTCGCCCCTCTCCTTATCTTTCTCAACCACGACTGAACATTGAACATTAATCATTGAACATTGTATTACCCCCTTATCCGACAGTATTGCCAGTTTCTCCCCCTCCGCGGCTATTGTTTGCGGCTTACCCAAGCTTTCCTCGCCGGCTGCGATCTTTACTGCCCCCGTCCCGGAATTCACCTCAACCAATCGCCCTCCCTGGCTGTCTGTCACCCAAAGTTTATTTCCCACTTTTACCATCGCTGTCCCCCGCATTCCTTCCCGTACCAGTCCCAGATCTACCACCTCCCTCGCTTGTATCTTTTTTACTCCTGAGGCTGCCCCCAATACTTCACCCCAGGTTTGTTTCACCTGTTCTATCCGGGCGTCCTTTACTTTCTTTTCCTCCAGCACTTTCAAATCTCCTTCCACTTTGGCCAGAAGCTGTCGGCTTCTGGTCGGGTTCATCCCGATCAATGAGCGCGCTTCTTCGTATTCCTGCACCACCTTCTCGACAAGCACCCTCTCCTCACTCAATTTCATCTCCGTTCGCCGCTTCTGTATCTTTCCCGCACCCACCAAAAGTAAGGCCGCCACCAAAAACCCCACCCCGGCATATCTGGTTCTTTTTCTTGCTGCCGCTTTATCCTGATACGCCACGTATACCACTCCCGGCTTAGATAACTTTAGTCTTCCCCACACACTCCCCCACACCCGCCCCGCTTTTCCTCTTATCCTCTGCCCTAAATTTATCCCCGACGTCACTCCAGAGTCTGGCAACACCTCTCCTCCCCCCTTCTCACTCCCGTGCTCTACCGCCAGTAATGTCTCCACGGCCGTCTCCATTTCCCCGTTCAACCCCGCCACCACCATCCGCATTGTTCCAAAGGGCACGCTCGTCCAAAACCTCCCGTTTCCCATCACTATTACTTCCCCCTCCACCGCCCTCCCGCTAAAACTTTGAATTTTGAATTTTGCTCGCGAAGCGCTGGCTTCGCCAGTATTTTGAATTTTGGGGTCAATAAGCCACCCCTCCCTCTCCCCCGCTTTAACCCACACTCCCATCCCTTCCCCCGCCACTACATAGACTACTCCTTCTTTAATTACCACACCTCCCGCTTCCACACCTTCAAATTCCTCCACTACGGTTTCCACCGCCCTCTTCAAGGCCGACAAAGCCGTCTCTCCTGACCCATAATACATTTCATGTACTCGTCCTAGAATTTCCCTCCCCGTCTCCACCAGCTTCAGTTGCTCCGCCTCCTCTCTGCAAATACCCATTACCGCAATCAGCCGTCCTCTGTCTCCGGTCGTCTCACCCTGTTCTTCCGTACCCCCGTTGTCAGCCGCCGCAGCAGGCAAAAAGTCATGTACCTGCCCCCACTGCCGACCGTCCATCCTCCCCACGATTTTCCCGACTTTTACCTCCATTCCAGCTTCAAGAATACCACAGACTGCCTAAGCTACAACACCACCAATGCCGCAACTGTCAGTACTACAGTCGCCAGCAGGTGAACCCGCACCAAAAGCTTCACCAGACTATTCGCCTCCGATTCCACTGACTCAGTCATCACCCCCGCCTGCTTCACCATCACCGCGGCAAACACCATATATAACACCATCCCCGTTACTATAAACCACTTCACCACCCCCCAGAGAGTAATTCCCCGCAAAAACTCCCAAGCCGGTCCTAAATTGTTCATTCCCCTCTTTCCCTCCTTTTCTCCAGCTCTTCCGCCAGCTCCGAAACTATCGCCACCACTTTATCCGGGTACGGCACTTTCAACGCTTCTACATTCGGATTTTCCGCCGCCGTCGATACCGTCACATCCCCGTAGTGAAACATCAGTCTTGCCAACCCCCCCGTCGTCATCGACGGCTCTTCAATGTGATTCAGGTTTACATGCGTCACTACCCGGTACAGCAGATTGATAAAATCAATATCTACCAGTCTCTCGTTAGTCACGATAAACACCGAGTAATACCAATTCAAAAATTTTTCCAGCCCAAATCCCAACACTCCCAAATACCATATCAGCCTCCCCATAAATACAAATTTTGCCGGTACCGGCTCAAATATCCCGATCACCACCAGCAACCCCGGTAATATCAGCCCCAATATTACCAATAGTATCCACCCCGAGTTGGTGACAGGATGTGCTCGCAGCAAAAGCACTACCTCCTCATCCATCTGTTCATTAATAAACTTCTTTCCCGGCCTCACGCTGTAAGCTCCCCACAACGCTTTCCTTGGCATTTCTCCTGCTTTGCGCAGTATCTCGGATATCAATTCCCGCGGCACATTTTGCCCGGAACCGTCACGCCCTCCTCCTTGCCCCTCCGCAGCCTTGGCCAAGGGGGGTTTCTCTTCTGTATCTTGGACCGGGGGAGTATCATCTCCGCCCGCCACATAAATGTCCGGCATACCTCGTTTTATTTACTTAGGTTACTTAGGTTAATTAGGTCAATTTTATATTACTTCTTCTCAATATTAAACAAACCCGATTTCAGCGACAAAGCTCCCGGCGCCCTCAGGTTAAACGCCCGCTCAAAATTCGCCCCTGATATAGTCACCGTCCCCCGGTTGGTTGTCAGGATTACTTTATCCGTCACCCCCGAACTGCTGTGTTCCACCCGGACTCCGGTGACACTGCTCACCGCCCCGCCGTATTTGTTTGCTTCCTCTGCCAGCTTTTGTCTGGACCATGGGTTATCACTCCCTCCCCAGCAGCTTCTCACGTCCTCCGGAAATATGCCGCTGGTATCTCCGCCGTTGGCTACCACAATCGCCGCATTTACCACATCCGCAAATTCCTCCACCTTCAGCCAGGGGTGATTCCGCCCGCAAGTCTTACCCCCCCGCGATTTATACCATCCCTTATAAAACCAGGGGCTTCCGCCTTTGGCTTCCCATGCCCCCTCTGCCCATCTGGTCCAATCGGACGTGGTGTCCCAAAATCCCGGCGTACTGTGGCCCAGACTGCTGTAGCTTTTTTGATGCCCCCCTGAAGTACTGGCATACCAGGTGTTCACTACTTCTCCCGACGCTTTCCCGACTACAATCTCCCCTTCCGTGTCCCGCACTGCATCCCCCCACCGTCCCGGGCTGTCCGCCTTGCTGTTTCTGTACACTTGGCATGCCTCAGTTACGCAAATGCTTCCCGACGCGTTTTGGTTATTTATTCTCCAGCTGGTATATGCCAAAGCATAACTCCGCGCCGCTACCGCCTGCGCTTTCAACGCTTCGTAACCCCCCTGGTCTGCCCAAACCGTCGGCATCTCCGCAATCCCCCGCAAATACCTGCCTTCAAACGCCAGCGTTCCCGCCGAAGTTTTTATTACCGGCGGTACATTCACCTTCCTTATTTCTACGTTTCCGTAATAAGCCTCCAGTATTTGCCGGTAGTTTTGCCCGGATTTCGCCCGCCCGAACGCCCCGTACTGGCTCATCCCCTTGAAATGGGGTGCCCCGAAAGAAAATACGGCAAAAGCCGGCGAAAATCCCGGATTATAATCCGGCCGCGCCGCCGGGTCATCCGCCAGTGGCACGTCCCCGACAGAGGTCGCATACGTCCCGGTTTTTTCTGAAATTAGCGCTTGTTGCCTGGCTGTCAAGGCAGATATCTTGCCTCCCAGATCCGCCTCATAACGGCTCGCTTTCTCTACCTCCTGTGCCAGAAATTCCGCCTGCTTATCCACCCTCACTTTCAAACCCGCTAAATTATTCTTTTGAGCACTGAGGGCTGAAGACTGAGCACTGAGATCCTTAATCTCTCTCCCCACCTCCGTGATTTCTTCCTGGTCCATCCGGGCTAGTTTTTCCCGGTAAGCCAGATCCCGGAAAAACTCCCCTGCGCTTTCGCTGGAAAAAAGCATCAGAAGCACCCCCTGGTCGCTTTTCCTCACGTAATCCATTCTCACTTTCGCAGACAGCAGCTCCCGTTTTACTCCCACCCTTACTTCCCTTTCAAACACCTCATCACTCAATTTATCCAGTTGGCCGTCCAGGGAACTTATTTGGGATTTTAGATTTGAGATTTGAGATTTGAAATTTGCCAGCTGTTGCTGGTTCGTCGCATTGGCTTTTGTAATCGCCTCCAGTATCCCGTTATACTTCCCTATACACTGCTGGATCTTTACCGTATCCGTCAAACTCCCCGGGTTATCGCACTCCTCCGCCCGCACTCGCCCCGCCACCCCCCACAGCACCATCCCGACAGCTGCAAATATCAACGCCTTCTTAAGCACAATTCTATTATACCTTCCCATTGACATTCCCTTTGAATTCGACTATCATCGAAAATAGACCAATTTTCCATGAAAAAAATCGAATTCGTTTG
>Ga0075662_115_pt1 | contig 37176 bp, 44 predicted proteins | sample RifGroA1_FD_68407 | JGI IMG/M metagenome (GOLD analysis project Ga0075662, IMG submission 68407) | reverse complement strand
GGCTGGACGGGCACGTGGTAGGGATCAGTGTAGGTAGTTCGAATTTGCCGGAAGTGAATACGATAAATAAGGCGATAGAGGATTACTTGTTTACGTTTGAAGTGTTTAAAAACAAGGCGTATGTAAAATACTTTGAATTGAATATCAGCTGCCCGAATGCGGTGATGGCGGAATCTTTTACCACTCCGGCCAATTTTTCTAATTTGGTTAAACAAGTTGCCGGACTGAAAATAAAACAGCCGATTTTTGTGAAAATGCCGAATGAAATTGAAGAAGGGGAAAGCGATGGGTTGGTGAGGGAAGCTTTAAAGCTGGGAGTAAGAGGCTTTATTTTCGCTAATCTGGCTAAAAATAGGAATAATCCGGTTTTTGACCGGGAAGAGATGAAGCGGTGGGCGGGGATGAGGGGAAATTTCAGCGGGAAACCGACGGCAGTTGGGGTAGACAGGTTAATTGCGCATACGCGGCAAAAGTTTGGGAAAGAAGTGGTTATGATTGGCTGTGGGGGAGTGTTTTCGGCTGAAGACGCCAAGACAAAGTTTACCGCGGGTGCGGATTTGGTACAACTTATCACGGGGATGATATTTGAGGGGCCGCAGGTGGCGGGGGAGATAAATAGTCGCTTAGTGGTAGATTCGGGGGAGTCACCAAGATAAGGGTGACCAAGTGCAATCGCTGGTTTTTTTGACCTGGATGTTTTGAGGTGCTATAATGGGATTACAATTTGCAAACGCGATGACCCCGAGGGTTGGAACGGGTGAGCGGCACAAAAGTATGTGACGGAGGCGAAACCGTAAAAGACAGCAATGCATGTCGCGAAAGCGGAGTGCATCATGAATGAGGTTTTCTCATGATGTCCCGGGTGTCGCCGGGATTTTTTGTGAGACGACGAAGCAAGGTGGCAAAGCCCTTCGACTACGCTCAGGGCCCTTGTGAGTAACTGATTTAACGTAATCGGTTATTTGCGAGGGCCTTTTTATATGGCAAAAAAAATAAAAGTAGATTTGAGAGAGTTTTCTAATCTGGTTTTGTTGGGCCAGAAAGATTTGGTGGTTGAAGATGGCGTGGTGATTTATTCTCCGGTTTGTCCCGACTATCATTTTGAGGAAATTAAGAACCTCTTTGGCCAATCGGAAAGAGTGCACGATTTTGACGGGTTGGGGGAGGGAAAAGGAATTGTGTATGAGAAGTTAATTACCCAAACTAATGGTCTTTTGAGGCGTTTGGAGGAACTTAAAGTCGAATATAGGCATCTGTTACTGGTGGCGGATGTGGAAGGGACTGATAAGGTAATTCTTAATAAACTAAGAATTACCAAGGATGAGTTTATACGGAGGTGCAGGAAGACTTGCAGAGAGATTAACCGAGACTTGAAAAGAAGGAAACTGCTAAATTCTAGGTGCGAGTTGATGGGAAAATTTTTTGAGGAAGAAGGATACGACTTTTACGGAAAAATTGAGGAGATTGCTAAAAAGTTGGATGCAAGTTCCGGGCTGTTGAGAGGAGTGCGGGAGGTGCGTTTGCCCTTGCACCGGTTTTGGTTTGGATTAGCTAATGAGCAATCTTATGAGAGGTCAATCCGGGAGGCCGCGATGTACGCGAGTTTCGGGCACTGTTCTAAAATTTCGGACGGGATCATCTTGTGCGCTGATTCCGAGGTCCTTTCTGGCTGTTACAACCTGCTTAAAAAGAAAAAAACACCAGCTATTTATCTAAAAGGGAGTTATTAATATGAATGCGATTGAAGCGGAAAAGAATGAAAGAAAGCGGATGGCTGCCGATTTTGGTCCCAAGGAAAGGAAAGTCCGTTCCCACATGGCTTATCGATCAAATTCGGGGGGGGTAACTGTGAATATCGACAAAGGAATAGAAATACTAAAGAGACTGTACAGGTTAGGATTGGAAGAGAGAGACATTTTACTTCCTGTGGCCGCAAACGAAATGGGGGCGCTAGCTAATATGTTAGTAACCGGCTTAAGATGTGTAATACCTACTTGCCTTGATTACTCTTATAGGCAAAAGGGGGGAAAGAAGACCTATACTTTTGAGGAAATCGGGGATGGATTGAGCGGAAATTCTAAGACGTTGATAAGCAAAGCCCCAATATTGCTTGGGGCAGTTTCAGAGGCGGGGGGAACTGTGGCGGGTTTTGAAATGCTGGTTTCAGACGGAGAAGCGAAAGATGAAATTTACCAGCTGATGTCTGGGCTGAATGAGAGACAGATTAGATTACGGGCGGAGGGGACTAGACGAAAAATTGAGAGAGATGTACAAGAGAGAGGGCTAGGTCTGATGACAGTGGGGTTAATGGAAAGCTTTGTCGAGATTGAGGACGAAGAATTTGGAAGAACGCAAATGACGCAAGTGGGAGGAACGACGAAAACTAGCATTGGGGCCAGTCGGAGTACTTTGTACCAGACAATGTTTGAGAGAAGTAAAAAAAGAGGACTGATCGAAAAAGATGGATCTCGTTACAGGCGGTTCCATAATTTCATGATTGATAGGGTCGAAGCGGATTTACGGAGATATATCGCGCTGGGGGCAGCTTGCAGGAAACGAGGGGTGGCAGTTGTGGATGCGACGGCGCCGGAAGTAGCAAAATATTATAATGTGGCAGCAGACAAATACCCGGTTACGCCTTATATTAGGATAGTAGATAACTATGAGTGATATAACAGACTACTTAATAGGGTTGAATAAGTTGGGCATAAGACACGAGGTTTTGGAACATCCGGAGCTGAAGGAGGCAACGGATGTGCAAGCTTATTTTGGTGACGATTTATCGGGGAGTTGCCCGACTTTGATTATGAAGGCGGGAGATAAATTTATAGCTTTGGTAAAAAGGGGAGATGTGAGGCTTGATTCCGCTAAGCTGAAAAAGGTGCTGGGGGCGACCAGTCTGAGGATGGCTAATGCGGAAGAATTTGAGGGGTCGACGGGGGTGCCGGTAGGAGCGGCGCGGGTTTACAACCCCGGACTGCTGACACTGCTGGATAAAAGTGTGTTTGAGAGGGAATTTTTAAACGGGGGTTCTGGGAGTTTTACAGTAACAGTAAAATACAAAACTGAGGACTTGAAAAAAATTCCAGGGGTAATAGAGGTAGATGCAACTGAACGGGAAAATATGAAGATATTTATTGCCAAACAAGTTAAAAAAAAGTTTCTGGATTTGGATGTGGTAATTTTGGTTGTTAATAACATTCGGGTAAATAAGGATGAAGTTTTGACGAATGAAAGGACAGCTCCATTAGTAGCAAAGATGGGTAACGACACTTTTTTTGAAAACCCAGTGTTTAAGGCGTTTAATAGGTTTTGTGAAAGTTTAAGTTCAAGAAATAAAAAGGATTTTCCTTCGGTAGAGAATCTTTATAGGAGGTTTGAGAAAAGAGGAAAGTTTCCCCGGGTGAATAATATTGTGGATATTGTTAACTTGGTAGCACTGGAGTCCTTTATTCCTTTGGGGGTATTTGATTTGGATCAAATAAAAGGAGATATGATGATGAGATATTCTAAACCAGGTGAGGAGTTTAGGTCGCTAGGTGGGGATATTGAATATTTGCCTGCAGGATTATTGGTAATTTCGGATGAGGAAAAAATTCTAAACTTGTTTCCTTTTCAGGATTCGATATATCCAAACATTACTAAAAGAACTAAAAATATTGTGATTTTGGGAGATGTGGTTGAGGGAATAGATATCGAAGATACTAAAAAGGCAGTAACTAAGGCAGGTAATTTAGTTATGGAATTGGCAGGAGGTAAAAAAGGTAATTTGGAAACCTCGGAGGTAAGAGAAGATGATTTGAAAGTGCAGATGATCACAAAGGTTAAGCAAGGTGAGAAGAAAAGGATATTTGCCGGGATGAGGCCGACGGGGAGATTGCATCTGGGTAACTACTTGGGATCGGCCAAGGGTATGCTGGAATTACAAAATAATCCCGATTATGAGACGACCTATATGGTGGTGGACTTGCACGGAATTACTACTCCGTATGATAGGAGCACTTACCAGCAAAGCATCCGGGAAGTACTGCTGGATTATCTGGCGATCGGACTGGATCCGGACAAGTCCGTTTTAACAGTACAATCGCTGGTGCCGGAACATATCGAGCTGGCATATTTACTATCGACGGTGACTACTATTGCCAAGATGAGCCATCTACCGACTTACAAAGAAAAGGTAAAACAATTTCCCGAGCATAATACAGTGGCTCTATTAAATTATCCGATTCTCATGGCCGCAGATATTTTGATTTACAAAGCGGAATTAGTACCGGTGGGAGTGGACCAGGAGCCGCATTTGGAGGTGGCGCGGGAGATTGCCCGGAGGATGAATGCGGATTACGGGACGGATTTTCCCGAGCCGCAGAGGTTTGCCACCAAGGGTGAATATGTGCCTAGCTTGTTGGGAGAGGGAAAGATGAGTAAGTCGGTGGAGGGGTCTTATATTTCGCTGACGGATGATTTGCAGATGATCATGGGGAAACTGGCTAAAGCGCCGACGGATGCTGGGGGGCCGGGAGAGGTTCCAAAAACAGGACCTGTGGCTAACCTCTTTAAATTTGTAGAGTTATTTGTCCCGAACCGGCTGGAATATTACGCGGGGATGTACGGCCGGGGGAAACTCCGCTATGTGGAGATGAAGGAGGAGCTGGCGCGGGCGATTTACGAGGAAATCAAGCCGATTCAAGAGAAGAGAAATGAAATAGAGAGAAGAGATAGAGAAGAGAATTATGTGATCCGAGTGATTGAAGAGGGGGCAAAGAGAGCGAGAGCAGTGGCGGCGGAAACTGTGGCAGAGGTTAAGAAGAAGATGGGGTTGTTGATTAGTTAGAGAGGGTACAATGGGATTTAAGCCAGGAGGCGATGAATTTAATGTCCGGTTTTTGGTTGTCTACCAGAAGCATAAATTCAACGGCCTGAGATTTGGTAGTTTTCAGGTGATAGCGGTTGTCCCAAAGGAATTTGTGGGTGGTGGCCCAAGCAGTGCGTTTGTTGCCATCGGTAAATGGGTGGTTAAGACAAAGTGATTGGAGAAGTGAGGCGGCTTTGAGAAAAACCGTGGGGTAGAGGTCTTTGCCGGAGAATGTGGCTTTTGGTCTTTCGACGGCGGAATGAAGTAGAGCGAAGTCGCGAACTGAAGCTTTTGTTCCGGCGCGGGTGATTATTCGTTCGTGGATTTTGTAAACTTCCTCGATGTCAACGGTCTGCCAGTTCATCTAAAATTTCTCCGTTTTCATCAATAAAGGTTTTGAACCACTTTTCGAAATCCGCTTGGGATTTGACGGCCTTTGTTTTTGGGGCGGCTTTTTTAATAATGATGGTGTCGTCTGAAGTTTTTTCAACGGTAACCTTGTCCCCTGTGTGAATTTTGAGATCGGAAAGAAGTTTAGGGGGAATGGAGACTACTTTGCTGTTCCCAGCTTGAAATACAGTTTGGATGTTCATGTTATTACAACGTTATAACATGAAGGTGGGATTGTCAAGAGGATGAGGGCAGAAATATTAGGATTGGGGGGAGAAGGCTGACAAGAAGGGAAAATAGGAGTAGAATTTGGCGGTTATGGCGAGTAGTAAGCCAAGTCAAAATCCAAGTCCGGTCCCGGGTGAGAAAAAAGAAGAGAAGAAGAATGGGGTAAAGAAGAAGCTGCCAGTGCGGGGGATTTTGGTGCAGATGAGTTTTGACTTTCAGAAAGTGCTGTGGGTATTGGTGGTGATTCTGATGCTGATGTCGCTTCTGGAACTATGGAACAGCGGTAAGCAAGCCAGCCAGGAAGTGCAGTTGTCGCAAGCGCTGTCTGATATCAAAGACGGCAAAGTAGAGAAAGTGGAGGTGTTTTCGGAGCGGTTGAGCCTGAAATACAAAGACAACAAGGATGTGTTTTATTCCCGGAAAGAACCGGGGGAAAGTTTTACAGAGATATTGGAACGGTCGAAAATCCAGCCCGAGGCGGTGCAGTATGAGATAAAAGACGAGACCCTGGGTCAACTTCTAGCCGCAGTTTTGCCTAGTATTATCGGGACGGGAGTGGTGCTTTTGGTTTTGCTGTATATGTTCAGGCAGGCACGAGGGGCGCAGGATTCGATTTTTTCATTCGGGCAGAGCAAGGCGAAACTGTTTGATAAAGGCAAGCAGTCGGTGAAATTTTCGGATGTGGCGGGAGTAGATGAAGCCAAAAAGGAGCTGGAGGAAGTAGTGGACTTTTTGAAAAACCCCGGCAAGTACCGGGCGGTAGGAGCCCGGACACCCAAGGGGGCTTTGCTGGTGGGGCCTTCGGGGGTGGGGAAGTGTGTGACTGGTGAAACGATGATCTGGACTAATAAGGGATTGATGGAAATAAAAGAAGTGCCACATTACTATTATGTCGATTCTTTATCACATCAGGTCTATGGGGCGGGACTAGCGAGTTTTGATACAGACAAAGTTTTCTCTAAGAATGAGTATGCTTCTCATTGGTACAATCTGGGTGACCAGGAGACTATCAAAATACGGCTGGCACAGGGATTTAATCTTGAGGGAACTCCGGAGCATCCAATAGTGGTGATGGCAGGTGATGGGAGACTGCGCTTTAGAAAGTTACGGGATATAAGACGGGGGGATTATGCGGTGTTGCAATTTGGCAGAGGGATGTTTGGGGATTTACAGATGGTGGATGCAGAAACAGCTTATTTGATGGGACTACTAACGGGAGATGGAAATATGAGCCATGCTAGTAGGGTTGGATTGACCAATGTCGATCCGGAGATAGTTTCATTTTTTGAAAATTATGTGAGGGTAAGATATCCGCAAAATATGATTACAGTGAGAGAGCAGTCATACTTGGTGTCAAGTTGGCAATTCAAACGATTTCTTTACGAGATGGGAATGTCTTATCTTTTATCTTTTGATAAGAGTGTCCCGGTGACGATTTTGCAAGCACCGAGGGAAATTCAGGTGATGTTTTTAAGAGGGCTATTTGATACTGATGCTAGTGTGGAAAAGAGCAGAGCCACAATAGAGTATTCAACGGTTAGTGAAAAGATGGCTAAGCAGATACAAATGATGTTATTAAATATGGGGGTGGTGGCTTATTTGAACGTAAAAGGAAAACCTAAAAATGGCTATCACCGATCTGTTTATCGTTTGACAATAACCGGAGCTCCGTTTGTAGAATTTAGTAGATTAATTGGATTCGGGCTGACCAGAAAACAAAAACTTCTAGAGGGGCATGTGATAAAGATGGCGCGAGTAAATACTAATATTGATGTAATTCCTGGAGTTGGAGGAATGGTGGAAGAAGTGTGGCGGATGATTTCTGCTCGTAGGCTGAGTAATGAAAAGCTATCTAAGACGGTTGATAAAGTGAGAAATAGAAACAGGGTTTCCAGACAGACTCTGGAGGATTTTGTGGAGTGTTCTAGCCAGATGAAAATGGAGTTACCCGGCTTGGAGTATTTGAGGAATTTGCTTGAGGCTAAGTTGTTTTTTTCAAAAGTGGTGGATAAGACCGAAGAAAGGAGCGTGGTTTATGATTTCACCGTACCCAAAACACACAGCTTTTTGGGAAATGGATTTGTGAATCACAATACACTTTTGGCGCGAGCAGTGGCGGGGGAGGCCGGGGTACCGTTTTATTCCATGGCAGGTTCGGAATTTATGGAGATGCTGGTAGGAGTAGGCAGTGCCCGGGTGCGGGATTTGTTTGCGACGGCTAAAAAAACCGCGCCTTCGATAATATTTATAGACGAAATCGATGCTATCGGGCGGCAGAGGGGACATGGGCTGATGGGGGGACACGATGAGAGGGAACAAACTCTAAACCAGATTTTGGTGGAGTAATTGCGTGGTGCTGGCGGCTACAAACAGGGGGGATCTGCTGGACCCGGCGCTTTTGCGCCCAGGACGGTTTGACCGGAGAATTGTGGTGGATATGCCGGACATTGAGGGACGGAAAGCGATTTTGGCGATTTATGCCCGGAATAAACCGTTTGAAGCGAAAGTGAACTGGGAGGCGGCGGCCCGGCGGACGGTGGGTTTTTCCGGGGCAGATCTGGAGAATATGCTGAACGAGGCGGCTATCGGAGTGGCCCGGGAGAACCGGAAGACAATAACCATGAAAGACATTGAAGAGGCGGCGACAAAAGTGAAACTGGGGCCGCAAAAAAAGCGGCTGCAGAGTGAGGAAGACAGGAAAATGACGGCGTATCACGAAGTGGGTCATGCAATTGTAACCTGGGCGCAACCGGGGATGGACCCAGTGCACCGGATTTCCATCGTGTCCCGGGGGATGACTTTGGGGCATACGCTGATTCCACCGACTGCTGACCGAGTGCATGAGACGAAGAAGAGGCTGGTAGCGCAAATTGCGACGATGCTGGGAGGCCGGGCGGCGGAAGAAATGGTGTTTTCCGAAGTAACGACGGGGGCGGCTAATGATATTGATAAGGTGACCAAAGTGGCCCGGGATATGGTGACGGAGTATGGGATGAGCGAATTGGGGCCGGTTAATTACGGACCGATGCAGGATGCAGTCGACTGGGGACGGGCATATTTTGAGCAGCCGGCAATATCGCCTGATATGCAGGCAAAGATCGACGCGGAAGTGAAGCGGATCGTGGATGAAGGATATGAAACGGCTGTCAAAATACTAAAGAAATACAGAAAAAAACTGGATGAGGTGTCCAAGAGGCTATTAGTAATTGAGACGATGGACGGGGATGAGTTTGAGAAGATAATGAAAGCTTGAATAAACCCTATAGTGTGATATAATTAGTAAATGAGGGGGCAGTGTTCCGAAGTGAAGTTTTTATCTGGGGTCGATACGGCTGTACTTACGAGGAAAGTTGAGATTAATGTTCTTATTCCGGCTCATAACAGTGAGAGGAGGGTCGGTGGAGTAATTGCAAATTTGGGTAGGCAATGGTTGCCTGGGGAGGTATTGTTGAGGGTAATGGTATGTGCTAATGCTTGTGGGGATAATACAGCGGTTGAAGCACAAAGGGCTTTGAATCGCATAAAAAAGCCCGGTAAGGTAGAGACGGAGTTGATTGAGACATCTGAGGCGGGGCAACCTCAAGCTTTGAATACGATGGTGGCTAGGGTACCTACGGGGGGTCGGAAGCAGGTGGTGATAGAGTTACAGGATGACAGTTTTCCAGGAATGGGAGCCTTGGCGGTTTTGGCGGCAGCGGCATGCTTGCATCCGGAGTTGGGAGCGATTGGAGTGGTTCCGAGGGCAATCCCAACTTACAGAAGCAAAAATGCAGGTTGGGGTGAGAAGGTAGCGTTTGTTATCTCAAAATTAGATTATTATTCCCGTGAGGTGTTAATTGATCGGTTGTGTGCATTTGACCCAGAAGTCATGGGGGAGTTTCCAGATTTGGCTTCGGTGGATTTGTTTATGGTGCAGGAGGCGATGAAGCTAGCTGGAGGCTATGGAATAATTGATCCTTGTGAGGCAGTGGTATTTAATCGAGTGCCTGAGACATTACTAGATCTGGTGAGACAGAGATTGATGTATCTGGGAATTACGAAACAGATGATTAGGGCATATCCTGATTACCGGGAGTTGGTCGGGCAGGTTAGGGGTCCGCGAGTCAAGCGTGTTTTCAAGGATTTTCTTTTTTCGGACTGTCCGGAGGGGCTGGATTTCGGGATGGGGGATAGGATCGGAGCCTTGGTGGTAATGGTAGGGACACGAATAATGGCGGGATTCTACGATAAGTTATTTCCCTATCGGTCATCAAAAAGGGGGAGAATCAACTCCGCAATTTAGTAAAATATCGTGAAGATGCGGAATAGATTGTTGTTAGTTGACGGGAATGCGGTACTGCACCGGGCGTATTACGCTCTGCCGGATTGGAGAAACAGAAGCGGGGAGGCAACTGCTGGGGTGTACGGTTTTTTGTCCATGTTGCTTAAGGCTAATGATGAACTGGAACCGACCCACCTGGCGGTGGTGTTTGACTGTCCGGAACCCACTTTTCGGCACACCATGTATGTCGGGTATCAGGTGACACGGGAAAAAGACAGGCAGGTGTCGGAGGATATCTGGGGACAGGTGGAGAGGGGGGTATAGGGAATAATGAAGTGGTTATTATCACTGGCGATCGGGATTTGATGCAGCTGGTGAACAAACAGGTGAAATTGTATATGCCGCAAAAGGGGTTATCGGACGGGATAATAATTGATGAACAAAAGGTGATAGAGAAGCTGGGGGTAAATCCTGATCAGGTGGTGGACTATAAAGCCTTGGTGGGGGATTCAAGTGACAATTATCCGGGAGTGACGGGAGTTGGGCCAAGGGGCGCAATTGACCTAATTTCTAATTACACTAATTTTGAAAATATTTATGAAAACTTAGAAAATATCAAAGAAACTGTCAGGAAAAAACTGGCTGACGGGTATGAAGGGGGAAGGTTGTCCCGGGGGTTAGCGAAGATTAGGACGGATGTGCCGGTGAGTTTGGAGTGGGAGAGGGCGCAGATACCGAGCCAGGAGAAAATTCTGGACGTTTTGAAGGAGTTAGGGTATAAGAGTTTAATTAAACGAATCGGAGGGGAGGATCAAGTTGATGATAATCAACAGAAGTTATTTGAATAATCAATATGGTAGATAAAGAAACAGGTTTGTGGCCAAGATTTCAAAGGGTACGCCGGGCGGTTAGTGAGGCCATGGCTGGCGGGAAGGGAAAAGTCAACATCTATAGATGGGGAGGAGAGGATGCGGGAATACTTGATTTGGCCGGTCAACGCCTGGGTGAGTTTGGGGGGGTATCCGTCGAGCTGAAGATTAAGGGAACAGATTCGGGTTGGCAACAAGAATTGGAAGTTGATCCTTCGGGTGACTTACACTTCACTAAGAGACGGGGAGGGAGTATGAACGTAGAGGGATTATTTAGATCCCCAGATGGAAAACAGGGGGTAGTGCAAATGACAAGCGTGTCCGGGGGAAGGGAAATCTGTGAAGCTTACTGGCTGCAAACAATTAAAGGGGCTGCCCGGTTGGAGCAAGTAGTGGTGAATGGCCGGGTTTATGATTCCCAGGATTTGGAGGGGGATAAAGAAGCGGAGATTCCAGGGACAAGGACTAGAGTAAAAAGGATATTGCCGCTAAAATAGCGAATGTGAAGGTTGCTCTGGTACATGATTATCTGAAGGAGCCGGGAGGGGCGGAGGCGGTGTTGATGGCCCTTAAGGAAATTTGGCCGGAAGCTCCGGTGTATACGGCAAATAAATTTCCCCGATTTTGGGGTAGATATACACAAGTATTGGAAAAGTGGGAAATCAGGGAAAGTTGGGGGAAGTGGCTGCCGTTTTTGCCGAAACTTATTAGCCACTATACAATATTATCGCCGCTGTTTTTTGCGGCGTTTGATTTGAGTGATTATGATTTGGTGGTGGTTTCGGCTACCGGCGGGTATTTTCCCAATGCGGTAAAAATCGGATCCAAGACGAAACTGGTGACTTATTGCCATACACCACCGAGGTTTTTGTATGGATATGACACGGCGACAAAGGAGCGGTACAAATGGTATTGGCGGCCGGTGTCCGAAGTAGCTAACCATATTTTGCGAATGGCGGATTTCAAGCTGGCCCAAAGGCCGGATTTGGTGATTGCCAACTCTAGAAATGTGAGAAACAGGATCAGAAAGTTTTGGAGGAGGGAAGCGGCGGTCGTTTATCCGCCTATAGAGGTTTCAGTAACCCCCCTGTCATCCCCCCTTAATTTAAGGGGGGAACCGAGGGGGGAAAAAAAGAGGCAAGATGACTATTTTGTGATTGTGTCAAGAATAATTGGCTCCAAAAATATTGAATTGGCGGTGGAAGCGGCAAAACAGTTTAAGTTTAAGTTAAAAGTAGCCGGGAAGCCGATAGGGCGAGGCGGGAATGAAATTGTCAGGAAAATTACAGGAAAGCACGTGGAATATTTAGGGGAGGTGAGCGAGCAGGAAAAAGCAAAGTTATTAGCTGAGGCAAAAGGATTTTTGGCTTTGGAGAAAGACTCGGATTTCGGGATGACAGCTGTGGAGCCCCAGGTTTACGGAACGCCGGTAGTGGCTTTTAGAAACGGCGGTTATTTGGAGGCGGTGGTCGAAAACATAACAGGAGTTTTCTTTGACAAGTTGACCCCAGAGGATTTATGGGAGGGCATACAACGATTTAATAAATTGAAGTGGGATGAGAGAGTAATTCGTAATAACGCGGCACGGTTTTCGAAAGAAAGGTTTAATAGACAGATTTTGGAATTGGTTTCCAAAATATAAATTATATTCCTATGCCTGAATTGCCGGAAATTGAAACAGTGAGATTGCAGTTGGCTAAAGTGCTGCCGGGGAAAAAGATCCGAAAGATTGAAATATTAAAGCTGAAATCTTTCCAGGGGAAAAAAGAATTGGCAGAAGGAAAAGAGGTGATCGGAGTCAAGAGAATGGCGAAAGTTTTGCTGATTGATCTGGCAGGGGATATAGATATCGCGATACATTTTAAGATGACAGGACAGCTGGTTTTTGAGCCAGCGGTTCAAAAAAGTACTAAGTACGAAGTGCCAAGCGCTAAGGGGAGGATTGTGGGGGGGCATCCGACGAAGGATTTTACGGGGGAATTGCCGAGCAAGCACACCCGGGTGATATTTCGTTTGGATTCCGGGACATTGTATTTTAATGACCAAAGGCTGTTTGGGTGGGTAATGGTAAATTCGGAATTCAAAATTCAAAATTTGAAATTTCTGCAAAATCTGGGACCGGAGCCTTTTGATATTACCGGGGAGGAGTTTGAGAAATTGGTAAGCAGATCAAAGCGGCCGATTAAGCTGGTTTTGATGGATCAGACTGTTATTTCCGGGGTGGGGAACATATATGCAAATGATGCCCTGTGGGAAGCCAAAGTCAATCCCCGGCGGCTGGCAAATACACTGCGGGGTAATCAACATAAGGAACTTTATAAATCAGTATTGGGGGTATTGCGGGAAGGAATCAGATACGGAGGGGCAACTGCGGCGGATGCCAAGTATATCAATCTGCACGGTTTGGGGGGGCATTATCAGGAACATTTTCGGACATATGACCGGGAGGGAGAGGAGTGTTTGCGGGAGGATGGTGGGATAATTCACAAGTTCAGCCTGGGAGGGCGGGGAACTTACTTTTGCCCCGTTTGTCAGCGGTAACTAAGCAGAGGAGAAATATATCCGTGGATTTGAACGGGGGAGAGAAGAGCCAGATTGTCACCTAGGAATTTGAGACCATTGGCCCGGTTAATTAGGGTTTGAAGCCTGAGGACTTGGTGGTGAGTAAGGCCATGGGCGGGGTGGCAGATGAAGGCGTCGGGGTCGAGATGCCAGAGCTGACGGGTTGAAAAGCGGCTTTTAAGATTGGATTCAAGGTGGCGCAGTCGGGAAGCGTGTATAAGGCGGTTCACGGGCCAAAGATGCTTGAGGTGCGGAATGTTGATATCCTCGCTGATGCGCATGGCGTCGACGACACCAGCGGCGGGAGCCAGGGGGCAGCCACAAGCTACCGAGAAGAGCGGAAGCTGGTAGATAACGGCTAACAGCTGGTGAAGAAGAGAATCCGGAATTTGGGAGGATTTGAACTTGGGATTGAAATAAAAAGCGTAAAGATAATCGGACTTTAATAATTTGAAGCCACAGTCCGTGAAAAAATCCAGGACTGATTTTAAATATTTTGCGACCTGGGGATTTTCTAAGTCCAGGACCCGGCGTTTATGACGTATAAAAGTATCCAATGGTGAAACCTGGGTACCCTCCAGATTCGGTATAAACCAATCCGGATGACGATGAAATAATTTTGAAGAGGATTTGGCTAAAAGGGGAGCCCACCACAAACCGGCTTTCAGTCCAAGCGATTTTATTTGTTTGACGAGCCATTTTAAACCATGAGGAAACCGGCGAAGATCCGGAGTATGCCAGTCACCCCAAGTGGTCCAACCGTCGTCTATTAATATGTAGTCTAAATTCAGGTTTAAGTCTACGCTTGCTTTGGCTTGGTCAAGGATAATTTGCTCATTGATGTACGGGCCGAAATAATGCCATGAGCACCAACCGGTGGGCGGAGGAAAGCGGGGGCGGATAGGCTGTGGGGTGTGAACCTGGGTAACATTTTTGTAGTGCGGAGAATGATATCGGGGTGGAGACTTACGGTGGGGACGAGCGCAGTCGGACCAGGATTGCCAGCCGATGAAGGAGACAGGCATATCAGATGATCTGGCTAGCTTTAGCAAAGCGGACACGGTCTAAAAGGGGTTTGGGTATGGGATGCCTTTTGAACCAGGAGATGATTCGGTCGGAATATTTTTTTCGATCGGGGTGGTTAAGGTAGCTGGTAATAAATGAGAGGCTGCGGTGACGGCAGAGTTCTAACCAGGCGGCGGGATCGGAATCGGGTGAATCGGTTGTAGGGATGCGATGAGGGTAAAATGTTTCATCCGCGGCTTGGTTGATAAAGAAGCCTCCGTGGTTGGTGATAACGGGGATTTTACCTTCTGTGATAGCCAGAAGGACGAAAGGCAGGAAAGCTGAATGGCCTGAATATTCTTCAAATTCCTCGCGAATACGGGTAGCAAGTTCGGGATTTTTAATAAAATATAAAGGCTCGGGGTTGTAGACGGCAGTGGAGGTAATGATTTGGGTAAGGCGACCCTGTCTGTACAATTCATCAACCAGGGTGACGGCCTCGGGGGAAAGGGCGGAATCCGAAATAGAGAGGAGATGTTGTTGCCCGTTTTCAAACAGATAAGCCGAGGAGTGTTCGGAGTATTGAGAACCCATGTGGCGGATTTCGAAAGCGGTGACGGAAGCTTCTCCCAGGCGGGAAGAAGAATACTCGGCCAATTTAGGATAATCAGCGGTGAGGGAACCCTTTTTCCAAGCTGGACGGATGGGGATCAGGCTGTGAAGGCGGGAGAGGACGGTTTCGGATAAGAGGGGTTTGGCTGTAGGGTCGGGATCAGATTCCAGTGTATGGGTCCGGGCGAGAAATTTTTGCCAAACCAGCGGGCCGTAAACCTGGAGAGAGGGATTGACCTCCATTAGTCTACGAATCAGAGGGAAGTAAACGTGATCTGGGTCTAAATGGGAAATTGTGATAGCGTCGATGTGAGGGGCCAGAGCTTGGGCGATAACAGTGAGATCATCTGTTTCAAAAAGCGAAACCTGAGGTGTGGGGGGTGGATTATTTTTATCTTCCGAACGGAGGTGCCAACCCTTCCCTGGTGGGTAAAGCCGGCCTTTTTCCAGGAAGGGGAGTTTGGGTTCACTGCCGCCGACGAATGGATCCGTAAGGAAAGTCTTATCTCCGCAGCGGATAATCATGGCGGAGTGAGACAGAGGGAGAATGTCACCGGGTTTGAGGCGGATAATTTGGTCTACCGTTTGTCCCAAATTCAGACGGTCAGGGGTGATGAGAATAGGGGTTTCGGAATTTACAATTGAACCTTCGTCCATATAACTATATTAACGGCTGATGGTCTTTTTAAACAGGGTTTCGGTTTTGTCAATACTTTGGTCCAAGGAATATTTTTGGGAGAGTTTTTGGGAGTGGGCAGACAGGCGGGTCAGGAGCTGAGGCTGAGAGGAAAGCACTTGCATATACCGGGCTAATTGGCGGGGGGTGCGAGCCAGAAAGCCACTGCGGCCGTGGGCGACAAAGTCTTTGGGACCGGGAGCGTGAAAGGCGATTACGGGTAAGCCCTGAGACATGGATTCGAGAATAACTATAGCCTGGGTGTCAGTCAGGGAAGGATAAACAAAAATATCTGCTAATGCGTATACCTCTTGAATATCTGAGAAAGGAATATTACCTAGGAAGATTATGTTAGTTAAATTCAGTTTACTGGCGAGGTTCTGGAGACGAGCCGAGTCTGGACCCATACCGGCAAAGCAAAGTAAAAGCCCGGGGCGGGAAATAGCCGCGAAGGCCTCGATAAGGGTATCAAGATTTTTTTCTTTTGAAAGGCGGGAGACACACAGCAGGATGGTGTGGCTGAGTGGAAGTTTATATTTGGCCCGGAGGGACTTTTTGGAAGCGGAAACAGGGGGAAACCTGCGGGAAGTGGGGATGACAGAGACAGGTGAGGTGACACCTTTTGCGGTAATGATTTTTTTGGTGGAAGGGGTTTCCACTATTACGTGGTCAGCCCGGTTTGCTTGGGAGGTGACCTGTTTGTCTACCCATTGGGAGATAGATTTAACAGGGAGGACTTTCGGTATAAAACTTGTCATGTGGTCTGAATATTGAGTGTGGTGGAAAAAGACAGCAGGGCAGTTGTTAGTCCTGGCCAGGAGGAAGGCCAGATCGGCGACAATGAATGGGTGATGGAAATACACCAGGTCGAAGCCACGGGATAATCTGTTAAATTGGGAAGGAGAGGGGAAAGGAAGAATAATGGGATAATCGGGAATCTTGGGATTAGGTAAAGAGGGAAGGCGGACGACGTCTGCCTGGGAAATCTCTTGGGGGTGTTTGGGAGCCAGGACGACGAATTTGTGACCGCGTTTTTCGAACTCCTCTTTTTGGATGCGGATAGAGATGGAGATACCGTTGGTGCTGGGAGGGTAAGTAGCAGTGATGGCTAAAATGCGCATCTTTGGTATTATACTGCTGTACTTATGAAAATTATGCAATTGGGGTTGCGTGACTTTCGCAGCTACAAAAAGTACCAAGCGGATTTTGGGGAAAAAACTATAGTAACCGGGCCGAACGGGAGCGGAAAAAGTAATCTGATGGAAGCGATATATCTGTTGGCTGTGGGAAAAAGTTTCCGAGCGGATAGTGATTTTGAAATGATAAATTACAGGGAGCAATTTGCAAATGCCCAGGGTTCGATACTGGGGGCTGAGTACGGACAAACGGAGCTGAAAGTACTTTTGACTAATGGAAGTGGTTTGGGGCGGAAGAAGTTTGAGGTAAACGGAGTACCTAAAAGAATGATGGATTTTGTAGGCCGCTTCCGGGCGGTATTGTTTGGACCGAGTGATCTGGAACTGGTAACGGGCAGGCCGAGCGAAAGGCGCAGATATTTGGATTTTGTACTGTCCCAGACTGATCGGGAGTATCATCGGTGTTTGTTATCATATGAAAAAGGACTAAGACAGAGAAATAAACTTTTGGATCTGATCCGGGAAGGAACGGCAGAACGGAGCCAGTTGTGGTTTTGGGACCGGCTACTGGTGAAAAACGGAGAGTATTTGACCGGGAAAAGAGGAGACTATCTAAATGAGCTAAATATTAAAAGCCCAATTTTTAATGTTCAATATGATAAAAGTGTAATTTCTGAGGTGAGACTTAAACAGTATGAAGTGGAGGAAGTGGCAGCAGGGAGCACCCTGGTAGGGCCGCACAGGGACGACTTTCAAGTGATGCAAACATTGATGGGCCATAACGCCCCCTCTGATCCCCCTCTTAACTTCTCGCCTCCGGCTCGTGTCTTTGCCGTAAGAGGGGGAGGGGGGAGTTATGATTACAAAGATGTTTCGAAATACGGCAGCCGGGGTGAACAGCGAATGGCGGTATTGTGGCTGAAGTTGGGAGAGCTGAAATATTTGTCTGATTCCGGCGGAGATCCACCTTACGTTCGGCAACCAGTATTGCTTTTGGATGACGTGTTTTCCGAACTGGATCATGAGCACCGAAAGGGGGTTTTGACGCTGGTAAATGAGCAGATCGGGAGAGGGGGGCAGGTGATAATGTCCACGGCGGACGAGCACCTGGTACCGATTGACGGGTGGGAGAAAATCGATTTGGGGGGTGATAAGATGGCCAATGATGGCACAAGTCTCATTTGACGGAAGGAATTTGAAAGAGTTGTGGAAACCACAGGAAAACAGTTACGGAGAGGATAACGGGCAGATTACAATTATAGGCGGATCGGATTTGTTTACCGGAGCGCCTTTGTTGTCACTGGTGGCGGCGTCAAGGTTGGTGGACATGGTATTTTTGGCAACTCCAGATGAGGATAAGACTGTGGCGGCAAAGATGAAATTGTTCAGTAAGTTGAAGTCGGTAATCTGGGTGCCCAGAGAAGAAATAGAGAAATATATTGAGAAGTCAGACGCGGTTTTGATTGGGCCGGGACTGATGAGGTATCAGAGAGAGGGAGGATCAGAGGTAGAGATAGAGAATACGAAGATTTACGACAAAGCGGGGACGGAAACGAAGATGTTGACCCATTATCTGCTATCAAAGTTTCCCCGGAAGCAGTGGGTGATTGATGGGGGAAGCTTGCAGGTGATGGATCCCAAATGGATTCCGAAGGGAGCGATTTTGACCCCGAATAAATGGGAATTTGAGAAGCTGTTGGGAGAAGGGAGAGCACATGAGTGGCGAAGTGCTGGGGAAGTGGCGCAGGAGGCGCGGGAGTACAGGTGTGTGATAGCGTACAAGGTGCCTCAAGCGATCGTGTCAAATGGTGAGGTGACATATGAAATTTCCGGGGGGAATGCCGGGTTGACTAAAGGAGGGACGGGGGATGTGCTGGCGGGAGTGATTGCCGGACTGGCGGCCAAAAATCCACCGCTTCTGGCCGCAGCCGCGGGGATTTGGCTGGTAAAAAAAACGGCTGACCTGTTGTATGAGAAAGTGGGATACGCTTTTAATGCCGATGATTTGGCGGAGAAGGTTTTTGAGACCTACCGCCGGTTTGTGGTATCTTGATGTGGGTTATAGTCGGCGTACTCGGGTTTGCGAAACCAGTACGCCGGATATATACCCATTTTGGCCTTAAGCCATTTTGCTAATTCCAGTTAAATGGGTATATGGAACGAAAATATGACGTGGTGATTGTGGGTGCCGGTCCGGCGGGAGTATTTGCGTGTTATGAATTGCTGAAAAAACACACCGGACTCAAAATTGCGATTGTGGATATGGGGAATAGCTTTTCCAAAAGGATGCCGAGCGAGGTAATGAGCGGATTCGGGGGGGCGGGGACATATTCCGACGGGAAACTGCATTTTACGCCGAAATTGTCCCATGAACGGACGTTTCATATCATTGATCCGGAGGAGTACCAGAAGATATTGGATTATATAGATACGATATTTACCGATGAGTTTAAAGTAAAAGCAGTGGAATATCCCCGGAACAAGGATGAGGTGCAATTGATGGTGGATGAGGCGGAACGGAAGGGAATCGAGCTGATCGTACGCCGGGCAAAACATGTGGGGACAAATGTGTTGAGGGAAGTAATCGGAAGAATAGAGAAAAATTTTATCAAGCGCGGGGTGGATCTGATAATGAATACCAAGGTGGTGGATTTGCTGGTGGAGAAGGGGAGGGGGGTGGGAGTGCTGACGGAGGAGGGGGAGAGGATTTTGGGTGACAAAATTTTACTGTCGCCGGGGAGAGTGAGTGCCAAGTGGCTGCAGGAATTGGCGGAAAAACAGGGGATCAAGTATCAATACGATATGGTGGAGGTGGGGGTGCGGGTGGAGATTCCGGCGTCGGTGATGCGGCGTTATGCCGAAGCTTTGTACGAAATAGTGTTTAAGATCAGAACCGTGACTTATGATGATATCATGCGGACTTTTTGTACTTGCCCCAACGGGTTTGTAACGGTGGAGAAATACCGGGGTTTTGTGTGTGTAAACGGGCATTCATATTCGGATAATCAGGGGGTGAATTCTAATTTTGCGTTCGTGGCTGAAGTGCATTTGACGGAGCCGGTGGAGAATTCCATTGCTTATGCGGAGTCGATAGCCCAGGTGACTTCCACTATCGGGGGCGGTAAGCCGATTTTGCAGCGACTGGCGGATTTGAGGAGAAACAGACGGAGTACTAAAACCAGGCTGGCAAATTCATTGGTAAGACCATCCCTTTCAGAGGTAACACCGGGAGATATTGCCATGGCTCTGCCGCACCGGATAGTAGTGGATATTTTGGAAGGACTTACCAAGCTGGATGAGGTGATGCCGGGAGTAAATGACGGGTCGACGCTGTTGTATGCGCCGGAGGTGAAATTCAGGTCTTCGAAAGTGACAACTACCCCGGATATGCAGACGACTTTACCGGGTGTATATGTGGCCGGAGACGCGTCGGGAATGTCAGGGACGATTACGGGGGCGGCGGCGACGGGAATAATGGCCGCGCGGGGGATGATGAGGGAATCGGGAAAGTGAACGGTGATTTGCGAAATAGGCATTATAGGTTATAATTGCGAGTATGAGTATTTCTGTGGGGAAAGAGATAGAAGTTAAAGAAGATGATGTAATAGAGGCTAAAAGAACTATTGATGGCGGTAAAGCCGAAGTGGAGCTGGCAAGAGTGTATCTTATTTTAGGAAAGAGTTCGCGATGGGCGGGGGGGGAAGTAACCCTTAGATGGGCAGTTGGAGAGTCGGGGGTTCCTTCTTCGACGACTGTTCAAGTTGATGAGGGGAAAGTGGAAGATAGGAAGACTGCGCGGCTGCCCCGAGTGATGAGATTGAGGGGGGACGTATTGGAAGAAACGCTTCGGGTTTTACAGCCGAAGGAAGTACCTGCGGAGGTAAGATTTTCTTATGATAGGTAGCTGAGCTATTGGTTTGTAGAAGAGATGGAGGTAGGGGGTGACGCGGACTTGATATTTACCGCATATTTACCGTAGAATTAACGCAGTCTTGGTATGTACGTGCCGAAATATACGATAACTACGGAGATATTGAGAAATATTGCGGCGGTGGAGGCGTCCCGGGAAGTGATTGAAAACGCACCGCTGGTGCCGGCATGGGAGGCAAAATTTCGGGATGAGGCACTGTTAAAAGCGGCCCATTACGGAACCGCGCTGGAAGGCAATGACCTGACTCTGGGGGAGGTAAAATTGATTGTAGAGGGGGGAGTGGAAAGTGTAAGTCAGGCAGAGGATGCGGGAGTGGTAGCGCGGGAGCGGGATGTTCAGGAAGTGATAAATTATCGCAAAGTAATGGGTTTTTTGGAAAGACTGGAGGGAGAAGGACTGCCGGGAGATAGCGGAGTTTTTTACTATACACGGGAACTGCTGTTGGAAATCCAGAGATTGGTAGTGGATAGACTGGTACCAGGGCAGGAGGCGGGAAAATACCGGGAGTCCCAGGTGGTACTAAAAAATTCAATCACAGGGGAAGTGGGATTCCGGCCGCCGACTTTTCTGGAGATACCGTTTTTGATGGATGATTTTTTCAGGTGGTTGAACAGTGATTTCGGGAGGAGAGAGCATCCAATCCTGAGAGCGGGAATAACCCATTATGTGCTGGCGGCGGTGCACCCGTTCGGAGAGGGAAACGGCCGGACAGCCAGGTCACTGGCTACCCTGGTATTGTTTAAAGAAGGATATGACATCAAGCGGTTTTTTGCTCTGGAGGAGTATTTTGATAAACACTCTGATGACTATTTCGGCAGTTTGATGGAAGTGTCTAACCAGTCATTCCGACTAGAAGACCGGGATTTGACGCCTTGGCTGGCAACTTTTACCCGGGCTTTGGCAACTGAGCTGACCCGGATAAAAGAAAAGGTGAGGGAACTATCCATGGACATCAAGGTCAAGCAAAAGATGGGTCGGCAAATAGCACTATCGGAGCGACAGATGAAAATAATGGAGTATTTGAACTCTAACGGAGCAATTACCATGGCAGAAGCACGGAGAGTCCTGCCGATGGTGTCCGAAGACACAATTCTGCGGGAAGTTAGGGACCTGATGAAGAAGCGGGTAGTAGTGAAAAAGGGCTCTACAAAAGCGGCAAAATATGTTATTAAGAAGTAATTAAAAAATGAGCGGTGGGACCGAGATGTTTTTTGTGATGCTGGCACTGCCGGCACTGTTTGGCTTGACGCTGGTGGGAGAAGGGATATATCAGATGGCGCATTATGATCGGGGGTGGTTTAACGTAGGATTGGGAGGGGTTTTTTTGGTAGTGGTAGCATTTGGGTATTTTTTCCTGAGGGGGGTGGTGTAGTAGGGTATAGTGACTAGCGGTTGGTGACTGGATATAATCGGGGCATGACTTTTGGGGAGCTGGGAAAATACTTGGAAAAGCTGGAGGGAGTGAGCAGTAGACTGGAAATGACCAGAATGCTGGCGAAACTATTTTCTGAAGTAAGTCCAAATGAAGGCAGGCTGGTGGCGTATCTAGTTCAGGGAAGATTGGGTCCGGCTTATGCTAATCCGAATTTCGGGGTGGCGGATAAGATGATGGTGAGAGCTTTGGGGGAAGGAGCGGGGGAACTTTTCCGAAAGCTTGGGGACCTGGGGCTGGCGGCGGAGAAGCTATCTGGCGAAGCCAGCGCAGCGCGAGCAAATCACAAATTAAATTCAAATGTTCAAATTCAAAATGTTTATTTAAAGCTGACGGAGATAGCCGAGGTGGGGGGGAAGGGGAGTCAGGAGAAGAAACAGGAGTTGATTGGGGATTTGTTGCAACAAATGGATCCGGTGTCAGCTAAATATGCGGTGAAAATAATCTTGGGAAAACTGCGGGTCGGATTTTCGGATATGACGGTACTGGATAGCCTGTCGTGGATGGTGGCGGGGGATAAGAGTCTGCGGCCGACTGTCGAAGCCATTTACAATGTCCGGGCGGATTTGGGTGAGGTGGTGGAGCTGATAAAAAAGCATAAGACGGGGCCGGAAATAAAGAAGCTGCAGGTGACCCCCAGGACGGGGACGCCGGTTTTGATGGCCCGGGCGGAACGGGCGACTGCGGCAGGGGAGATTTGGAAAAGGAATAAATCATGTGCCGTGGAGTACAAACTGGACGGGATAAGAATTCAGGCACATTGCGTAAAGGGGAAAGTGGTGCTGTTTTCGCGGGGACTGGAGAATGTGACTGAGATGTATCCGGATGTAGTAAAAGGATTGACAAAACAAATCAGGAAGGAATGCATTATAGAGGGGGAGATGATTGCGGAAGACGGGGAAGGAAATTTCCTGCCTTTTCAGCAAACAGCGCAGAGGAAACGAAAGTACAGGGTAGAGGAGATGTCAAAAAAAATACCACTGGTATTTTATTTATTTGATGTGCTGGCGGTTGAAGGAAAGGATGTGATGAGGGAAGGCAATGAAAAACGACGGGTGATACTGGAAGGTTTGGTAAAAACGGGCGGGGGGAGACAGACAGTGCGGCTGATTTGGAGAAAGACAGCTAAGTCGGCCGAAGAGATAGATAAGTATTTCGAGGAGGCAATTGCCAGGGGGACTGAGGGAATAGTGGCCAAGAAACTGGATGGGATTTATCAGGCCGGTTCACGGGACTTTAACTGGATTAAGTATAAAAAAAGTTATGATGCGTCTACACTGGCGGATACCACTGATGTATTGGTGATGGGATATGATTCCGGGCAGGGTAAACGGGCGGGGTTCGGTATGGGGGCATTTTTGGGTGGGGTGTATGATAAGAAAACCGGAAAGTATTATACTGTGGGTAAAATCGGGAGCGGGCCAAGCGATGAGGAATGGGAGAGTCTGGAGAAAGAATTGAGGAAGTACATTGTTGACCGAAAACCGGAAGAATATTCGGTCAAGAAACAGGCTGAATGTGATTATTGGGTAAGGCCGAAGTTTGTGGTGGAAGTCAAAGCAGATGAATTATCAGCTTCGACAGCGATGCATTCTTCGGGTTTCGGATTCAGATTCCCGAGATTTGTAAAGCTGAGGGATAAACAGCCTGAGGATGTGACAAGTTTGTCAGAAATCGAGCGGCTGTATAAAATGCAAAAGAGAAAGTGATAAGATAAGGGTAACCCTACTTCGCTGAAGCTACGTAGGGTAAAGAAGGCGGTGAGAAAGATGGCGGTGAAGACAAGTGAAAATAAACCGGCGGCTGGGCTGGAACCGAATATGGCTGCAGCGTTGTGTTATGCGCCTTTTGTGGGGTGGGTGGGGGCAATAATACTGTTGGTGCTGTCGAAGGAGCAGACAGTCAGGTGGCATGCGGTCCAGGCCCTGCTGTTTTCCGTAGCGATAATGGTGGTTATCTCGATAATGCGGGCGACGATCATTTTGCTGATACTATCTCCGATAGTGTGGGTAGCGGCTATGATTGTCCAGCTGGTACTGGTGGTGAAAACCTATCAGGGAGAAAAGGTAAAATTGCCGGGTCTGGGCGAATGGACCGACAGACTGGTAAAAAAGGCCTGAATGACTACGAGAGAAGAAATGCTGGAAACGATCCGGAGGTACGGAGTGGTGGATGAGCGGGTGTTGGCGGTTTTAGCCGGGGTGGATAGGGCAAAGTTTATAGCGAAGGAATGGAAGGGTGTGGCATATGAGGACAGGCCCATACCAATCGGACACGAGCAGACGATTTCCCAGCCGTATACGGTGGCGAGGATGATTGAGTTACTAGTTCAAAGTGCAAAGTTTATAGTGCAAAGTTCTAAGGTGCTGGAGATCGGGACGGGAAGCGGGTGGCAGACGGGAATTTTGGCTAAGTTGTTTGCCCAAGTTTACTCAGTAGAGGTGATACCGGAGTTGGCGGAAAGGGCAGGGGAGATTCTAGGAAAATTAAAAGTTCAAAATGCAAAGTTAAAAGTTGGGGATGGGAAGGAGGGATGGAGGGAATTTGCCCCGTATGACGGGATTATTTGCGGCGCGAATGCCCAGGAAGCGCCGCGGGCATGGGGGGACGAAAGTAAAGGGGGAGATGAAATGGGAGAGTTTTGAGAAATACATGTTTGTGCCGCTGGTTTAGTGGTATATAATAGGAAGGATGTCGAGGCCGGTGGATATTATGTGTCGCTATCGGGAGAAGGAGGGCGTACTTTTAGCGAACGCGGCTCAAACATTGGGTATACCGGTCGTAGAAAGTGAGGGAGTGAACAACTTTTTGGGTCGCGTCAGAAGTTTTAAAGGGCCGGATGAGACTTCGAAAACAGAGGTTTTAGGCGTTCTGGCTGGAGTATTGTGGAGTCTGGGTCAGCAAGAACTGCGGGAGATGGGATTATAATTTGGACATGAAGGTAGTAATCGGGTTGGGGAATCCGGGGGCGGAGTATGCGGTGAGCCGGCATAATGCAGGGATGATGCTGGTGGAGGTTTTAGGTTCCAGATTTCTGGGACTAGGGGAGTACGGGTGGAGAAAATTTTATGGAGTTTATGTATTTAAAACAACAGAGCTGGTTTTGGTTAAAACAGCTAATTATTTTATGAATGAATCAGGCAATGTGATTCGGGATGTGTTGAGACTGGACGAATTGCAAACCGTGAATTACGAATTATTTGTGGCTCATGATGACCTGGATCTGAAAGTGGGGGAACATAAGATCCAAATGGGGAAAGGGCCGAAAGTGCATAACGGAGTGAAGGCTATCGAGCGGGCACTGGGGACGAAGGAGTTTTGGAGAATTAGGATCGGGGTGGATAACCGGCAGACGCCGATTGAAGGAGAGACCTATGTGTTGCAGAAGTTTTTGCCAGAAGAAAGGCAAGTTTTAAGCGGGGTATTAGACCAGATTGTTCATTCTTTTGCTTCTCCAAAAGAATGAAGCGTTCGCATGGCGAGCAAGAAAAAGAGCCCTCACGGCTCGCTACTTGCACGTCGCAAAATGGGAATGCTGCGGGGAGGTATGCCGGTCCTCGCCAAGTATGGTATTTTGCTAGTGCTCGTTTTACGCTCCCGCGTTCGGATTATGAAGTCCCTAAAACAAATAATTGATGGTAAGCAGAAGGGGGAGAAAAACAAATACGTTACCCGGGAGTATCAGGATTTCGGATATCGGCTGGCCATGGAATTGGGTGATCCGGGCCATAAATCGCTGTATATTAAGTTGGCAAAAGAGGAAGACAGAGCGGTCCTGGAAGCCTGCCGGAGGTTTGTGATGGACTCAAATGCTGATAACAAAGGTGCGCTGTTCATGTGGAAATTGAAAGAGATGAAAAAAAGAATAGTCACCTGATCAGGTATTGAACCGGGTAATCCGGGTCTATATACCTCGTAGGATCGGGATTATCAGCAAAAAGCTGGAGGTTGTCGGCGGCTAGTAGTTGCTGGATGGGTTCTATTTGGGGCTGAATTTGTTTTGCATGAGCTGTAATGATTTCCGGTTGGTGAGGGATGTTTAACAGGGAAAGGGTGGTAATGAAGTTGCCGATAGCATGGGGACTATTAGGAAGAGCTTTGATTAGTCCGTTAACCATGTCCAGAGTACGTTTGGCCAAGTGGGCTAAATTTTCTGGTGAAAAGTTGGGAGTTAATTCAGCGACTATGGCCCGTGCGGCTGCTAAACTTGTAGAAGCAATGGTACCTTCCGGCATGCAAGCGGCGTATTTAGTAAAAATCAGCAGGCGGGTGAGTGTGTCTAACGGAGGTTGAGTGTTAAGAAAGGTATCCGGGTCGGGAATACGGATAGTACGATATTTCAGATCACTTATTCCACCGGCTGCCCAGACTAATTGAACTCGGGCACGGGGTAACGATTCGCGACCTCGGTGCTCACACCGTTCCGTGTAAGGCTCACGATCGATGGTCAAAAAGGGCAGATATGAAATAGGTTGGTGGAGAGCCCATTGCTCGCAAGTTTCAAGACCCAGTGTGGAAAGATCACAGATACTGACGGAAATTACGGAGGGATGGTGGGGCAGGGTGGTTTGGGCAACCCAACGGTCAGGGTTGGCGACAGAGGTTTGGGGAGAGGGGAAACGATGTAGGAAGCCAAAGGGATTAAGCGCCAGGTAGGTGTCAGTATTGGTTTGGTAACGAGATCCGATAAGCAGATCAATATCGGATGAAGGTTGAAATTTTTTAAAAGGGCTTAATCCGGGAAAGGCCAGATGAAAAGCGGGATGGGAGATAATAGCCAGGCCTGAACTGCCAATAAAGGCAAGTTGGTCGAAATAACTAGGATAAGCGACGCCGGTAATGCCTTGCTTGAGAAAAATATAGGCTGGCAATAAAGCCCAAACCGGGATATCCGGGTTAACAATGTATCGTTCTGTTTCTGAAACAACTTCGGTTTCCGTGTAAGTAAGAGCCATAATTAAAGATGAATTAATTTGTAACCGGCATTTTTGACGGTAATGAGTTGGAAGGGGGATGAAGGAGATAATTTATTCCTAAGTCGGGAAATCGCTTTGTCGATGGCCCAATCCGAATATTTTTCCAACCATTGTTTCCCCCATAATATTTGAGCGATGTCATCCCGGGAAACAAGGTTTTCGGTTTTGGATCTGAAAAACTGTAAAAGCTGATGGTCCTGAGCAGTAAGCCGGGATTTGAAGAGGAGGTTGCCAAATGTTTCGGGAGGAGAGAAATCAGACAATAAGGCGACCAATGGACTGGTGGAGGGAATATATGTCCGTTGGGGCAGCAGATCAGTTAAGATGGTTTGAATCCGGGGGTGGTTTTGAATAGATTTTCGGTCGAGTGGGGAGTGGCTGAGGGAAAGCCAGATTAGGGGTTTGATCAGTCCGGCTAAACCAGCGGCAAAATTGATAATTTGTGATATTTGAGACGGGTTAAGGTGCTGGCGATAAAGCTGGGTAAAGCGATTAATGGAATATCTGGCTTCGGTCTTGGTGAATAAGGCGAAATCAAAGATATTTTCGTGCAAATAAGATTTGAGGGGAGGGTAGAAATCACAGGGTGAAAATCCGTAAGGGGTGACAAAGAAAAAATTAACCAGACAAGGAAGAGAATGCTGTCCGGTTTCGAATACGGATTTTAAGGCCAGACCGGCCGTAAACGGAAGCTGTTGCCAAAGACTGTGGTGGTCAATAATGATAGTTAAGGGTCGGGAGATTTGGGATTTCAGATGAGTGAGAAGTGTGAATTCGTCGGTGGAATTTAATAACGACGCACCTGGGTTTAATTGTGACAAGATAAGCCGGTAGAGATTGACGGATGTAGGGGAAGCCAGAGATTCGGGATGCAAATATACCAGTTGTCTTTGAGTAAATTTAGCCGAAAGGTGCTGATCGGAGAGAATGAACTGCAGCAGGGAGGAAACTCCGGAGTGGGGCAAGCGGCATAAAGTAACGTTTGACCCCTGATTAAGCAGAGAAAATACCGGGTCAAAACGACGGTGAAGATCGGTCGGGGGTAGTGGATAAGTGTAGTCCACGGTATTTTGCGGCAGGAGAAAGCGAATTGTAAGATCTTTGAAGCTAATAGTCAAATATAGTCAGGTTGAGTCAGGTAAGAGTCCGATGGGGGTCAAGTAAGAAAAAGAAAGAAGAGGAAAATAAGGCTGATGGCATCAGATGTAATTGAATTGAGAAGGCGAGTTACTACCCGGAAGGAGGGCATGCCTACCTTAGTGGAGCTGACTCGATTTGAGATAGAGGATGGGTATGGGGTATGCAGGTTTGATAAAGAAGCTAAACAGGTAGTCCGGAATGATGTGGATGATCCTGTAGCTAAAAAGTTATTGAAAGAGCTAGGAGTTGAGAGTATAAGTACAGGCTGGATGATAGTGGATACTCCTGCTGCGGTGTGCGTTCACGGACTGTTTGGTGAAAGGGAGAAGGGGGAAGTCGAGGTTTTGGATTTTTCCTATTCCAGGGATAAATGGGGGAAACCCGGTCGAAGGACTGTAGCACGGAGAGAACAAGGAGGTGTAGTATGTGTGCAAAGGGAGGATGTGGCTATAGAGGGGGGAGTAAATGTGACAAATACTACTGAGTTACGTTGGGGTAGGGAGGATAAAATAAGAGAAATGGGGAGAAGTGAGCAAAAAGATCAGGTGGTGAAGATGGAGCGGAAAAAAGTGAAGATTATTTGAGGTGAAGCGACAGAATTGTTATAGGCCTTTTGACAAGTGGAAGCTAATTTTGCATACTGGGTGGTGATGAAGTTGGGGTGGAGAATACCCAGGGTGAACGTAAAGATAAATCCGGGGGCGGGGTGGAGGGTGGTGGCTCCGGTGTTGATAATCGTTTTGATCAGGCTAATCAGACAGATCGGACTAATCGGGGATTGGAGGATGTGGGCGGGTAATCTGGTGCTGGTTGCGGGGTGGGTGATCGGGTGGCTGTTAGTTGAAGGGGTCCATTTATTGTACGCGCTGGCGTGCGACCCGGCCAATCCGACCTGCAGCATGGTAAAAACGTATTTGCAAAAGCGGCAGTGGAAAGCGGCCTGGGAAGCTTTGGAGAAAACGAAGGCGGAGAGAACTAAACTGCCGATAAAAAATATGCTGACGGCGCTGGTAGTAGCAGGGGTGGGTATTTGGGTTGTGACCTCGTCGGGGAGCTTTTTGGGAGCAGGTGTGGTATTGGGGTTGGGAGTGAGATTATTGTGGGAGATGCTGACGGACGAAGATTACCGGAAGTGGTATTGGGTGTTTGCCCGGCCCTTTTCCGAAATAGAACATCGGGGATTGGTGGCGGCACTGATAGTGGCGATGGCGGTGCAGATTTTGACGGTGATAAGATAGACAAAAGATGAGTTTGCTGGGGTTGATAATTTTCTGGTCGTTTATAGGGAGTGTGGCCAGTTTTTTGGGAGCGCTGGCGCTGGTGGGCAGGGAAAAGCCGTTTACACATGCACAGACGCTGCTGATTATTTCGTTTGCGGCGGGAGTGCTGTTGTCCGCGGTGTTTTTTGATCTGTTGCCTGAGGCGGCACAGCATGCAGGGGGAGTGGCATGGGGAGCGGTCCTGGCAGGAATTGTGTTTTTGTTTTTGTCGGAAAAGACTCTTTTTTGGTTTCATCATCATGAGGAAGAGTACGAGGGAGGAGAGGAGACGCCATTGTTAATTACGATAGGCGACACGATCCATAATTTTATTGATGGAGTAGCAATTGCCGCGGCGTTTATGGTGGCGGTGCCGGCAGGGATTGTGACGGCGCTGGCGGTGGCCGCGCATGAGATACCCCACGAAATAGCCGATTTCGGACTGCTGTTATCTAAAGGCTGGAGCAGGACAAAAACTATCGCGGTGAATATCGGAAGTGCGGCCAGTTCGCTGTTGGGAGCGGTGTTGTTGTACGCGATGGGTGATCGGGTGGAGATGTGGTTGCCGCATCTGATGTCTTTTGCGGCCGGAATGTTTGTGTATCTGGCGTGTTCGGATCTAATTCCGGAATTGCATCATTGCCATGGGGAGGAATGTGAGCTGAAGAATAGTTGGTGGCAGATACCGGTGTTTCTTTTGGGAATAATGGTGGTGTGGGGATTGGTGAGGGTGTTGGAGTAGTCATTGATTGTGATTCGGGGTTTGTGATATAAAACTACGTGTTATGGCAGTAGTTCATTTGACGAAAGAGGATTTTGAAGAGAAGACAAAGACGGGCTGGTCGATGGTGGATTTTTGGGCCGAGTGGTGCGGACCGTGCAAAATGGCTGCACCGGTGATTGAGGAATTGGCTACGGAATATGACGGAAAAGTGCTGGTGGCCAAAGTGGACGTGGATGCGCACGCAGAGCTGGCGGGTAAATTTTCGGTAATGAGTATTCCGACTGTGATTTTGCTAAGGGACGGGAAGGAAGTAGCCCGGCAGGTGGGGTTTGCGGGTAGAGCGGGTTATGTGCAACTCCTGACTAAAGCGGGAGTTGCCTAGCCGGACAGTAGGATCACGGTTTTGGAGTACAATTAGGTAAGCGATGATTGAAAATGACATGACACCAAATGATGCGGTGGCTGAAAGATGGGATAAAGGCAACTCGGGCAAGATGATTTTGGCGGGGTTATTGGTGGCAGGAGTGTTGTTGGGAGTGGTATGGGTGAGATTGAGTGGGGGGAGGGCCGGAAGTGGCGGGGAAACTGAGGGTGCGGCGAAAGAGTGTGTGGTGACAGGATGTAACGGAGAAATTTGCGAGGAGAAAAAAACCGATCAAACAGCGAGTATTTGCGTGCTGTTGCCGGAAGCCCAGTGTTATAAGACAGCTAAGTGTGAGCAGCAGAGGAATGGCCAGTGCGGGTGGACACAGACGGAAGAATTGAAAGAGTGCATTGAGAAGAGTAAATTGTGAGGGAGTGATGGACAATCTTTCTGATGTAATTATTATTGGCTCGGGGCCGGCGGGGCTGGCGGCGGCATTGTATACGGCTCGGGCGGGCTTGAAAACGCTGGTGGCGACTGGAAGCAGGAAGCGTTTTGGAAGAGTTAGCGAACGGGAGTTTTGGAAGAGGGGAGGATAAGGCAAAGGTTATGGACGGGGTGCAAAACGAAACAGAGATGCCACTAGTTAAGTCTGATGTGGAACAAATAAGGGATTTAGTTGGCTCACAAGAGTTTTTGGAGGGGTTTGTGGAAACGCAAATAATGGAACAAGTACAAGCAGTATCAAAAATGGAGGGAGAGGTTGCTAGACAGGTGAAAATAAATATCGGGCGGAGTATTCCTGTCGAAACCACCAGAAGGACTGGTTTAGACCCGGAGAGAGTGGCTGAAATAAGAGCTATACGTCAACGGAATGAGAGCGTGGAGAGTATGACCGATGAAGAAGCGGATTTGGTAATAAGTAGATGGAGGACAACAGCTGGTGAGGTGGGAAGGGAATTTAATCCGAGAAGGGTGGAGATGGAGAAGGCGGAGACGAAACGACTGATGGGGAAGTTAGAGCAAGATTCTAAGTGGCAGGAGGCTCAGGTGGAATTAGCCAGGGTGAGGGGGGAGCAAGTAGCTGTTGTGGAGAGGTTGCGACAGGATGTGGAATCAAGAGCCGAAGATCCCCGACTGGCTCATGCGTTGGATGTGTGGGGACGGTCTCCTAATGCCAGAGGGGAGACCGGGGTGAATGGGTCTGGATTTAATGCCGGAATAGTCCATTATTTTGAATACCGAACGATAGCAGAGAAAAACGGTAGGTTTAAAGGGAGGAATGGATGTGAGATCGATGATTTTATTCACTATTCAGAGGTGCTTGAGGGGCTAATTGACACGCCGGATCCGTTAACTAATTCGGAGATACTGTTGTCAGCGGCCCTAGAGGACGATGGAGGACAAAGAAGGTTAAATCTGTTGACGAGGCGCCATGATCGGGTAGTGGCTTTTGCCAGAAGGGGTGATAGAAAACCGCGGGTGGTGACGGTAATTCCGGGAGGTGATTTGCCTGCGATAGAGAAAGCTTTGGATGAAGAGATGTTTGGACAGAATGTTAAAAACCGTTTGAATAAATTGGGGATGGGGGTGAAATCTGTTGATCCAAGTGAGCTGGTGAGATAAATTTGAGTATGTTATAAATTAACCGGTTATGGATGGGGTATATGATGTGATTATTATTGGGAGCGGGCCGGCAGGACTGACCGCGGCATTGTATACGGCTAGGGCGGGGCTGAAAACGCTGGTGGTAGCGGGGAGTAGGTGGGGGGGGCAACTGATGCTGACGACCCTGGTGGAAAATTATCCGGGGTTTCCGGATGGAATAATGGGACCGGAGTTGATGGAAAGAATGAGGAAACAGGCGGAGAGATTTGGGGCGAAAATAGAAGAGAGAGATGTGATAGAGATAGAGACAGAGAAAAGGCCGTTGGTGGTTAAGACGGACGAAGCAGTGTATCAGTCGAGGGCGGTAGTTATTGCCACGGGGGCGTTGGCCCAATGGCTGGGAGTGCCGGGGGAGGAGAGATTGATCGGGCGGGGGGTATCCAGTTGTGCCCCATGCGATGCGCCGTTTTTTAAGGATAAGAGAGTGGTTGTGGTAGGCGGAGGGGATAGCGCTATGGAGGAAGCGCTGGTATTGACTAAGTTTGCCAAAGAAGTGACGGTGGTTCACCGGAGGGACAAGTTCCGGGCCAGCCAGATCATGCAGGATAAAGTACTGAATAATCCGAAAATAAAAGTGAGGTGGAATACGCAGGTCGTTGGGATAATTGGGGAGGAAAAAGTGGAGAAAGTGAAATTCGGGGATGGAAGCGAAATGGCGGCGGATGGGGTGTTTGTGGCGATAGGGCATACTCCAGCGACCAAGATTTTTGAGGGAAAAGTGGAGCTGGATGAAAAATTTTATGCCAGGCGGTCGGGGGATAAATATAAGACCATGTCTAACGTACCGGGGGTGTTTGTGGCCGGGGATGTGCATGATTATCATTACCGGCAGGCGGTAACGGCTGCGGGGTATGGATGTGAAGCGGCTTTGGATGTAGAAAGGTGGTTGGATGATCAAAAAAGCTAACATGTGAAACAGCTTGAGGAATGAGAGAAATTGACAGTAGTGTTATTATGGGATTATGTCTCCGATAGAGGGGTTTTGGGATCCAACCGATGAAGAGTTAGCTGAATTTAGAGATCGGAGGGGAGGCTTGAGGGCAAAGCGTCCACTCCAAGGACTTACGGGGCTCAATCAGGTAGTAGCTGAGAAGGTACACGATGAGGGGTTGTTGACGGTGAGTTTTAGCCCTGGAAAAGGAAGGCAAACCGCATATGTGCAGGCGATTGGTGTACTGACTGCTGTAAGGAGTTTTCTACGGAGAACTAAGGGGGTGGAAGTCGAATCTAGATGGATTCGAGATGAAGATGGTAACGGCCGGATGGTAATTCGAAAGAAGTAATTGTTGGTGATTGATACGTCTTTGGGAGTTGTGGTATAAAGACTAGCATCATGACGGTTAAAAAGACGGAGGCACTGAAGAGTTTTTGGGAGAAATCGGGACCGGTGATGATGGTTGTGATGGTGGTGTTGGCCTTTGCCTTGGGGTCGTTGTGGAGCAAGGTGAAGTATTTGGAGAAGGGCGGGCAACCGGGCCAGGCAAACCAGGCAAATCAGGCTGGACAGGTGCAAAAACCGGCGGCAAAATATGCGACTTTTGGGGCGGCACTGGAAGTGTACGCGAAAGAAATAGGGTTGGATGAGGATAAACTGGTAAAGTGCGTGGAGTCAGGGTCGAAAAAGCAGCTGGTAGAAGCGCAGATAGGGGAGGGTCAATCCGCGGGAGTGCAGGGAACGCCAGGCTTTTTTATAAACGGAGTGTTTCTGGGGGGAGCATTTCCATATGAAGCGTTTAAGGAGATAATCGACAAGCAGTTGGCCGGAAGGGTATCAGAAAAGATTGAGGACTACTCGCAGGTGTTGCAGGATGCGGCCAAACAGGGTGCTTTTAATCCGGTACCTAAAAAAGTGGAGATAGGGGATGCGCCGGTACGGGGAGGGAAAGGGCAAATAACTCTGATAGAGTTTTCGGATTTCCAGTGCCCGTTTTGCGTTCGGGTAAAGCCGACGGTGGATAAAATTTTGAGTGATTATGAAGGAAAAGTAGTGTTGGCATATAAGCATTTTCCGCTGACGCAAATCCATGCGAATGCACAGAAGGCGGCAGAAGCAGCAGAGTGCGCCCGAGACCAGAATAAATTTTGGGAGATGCATGATAAACTGTTTGAGACACAGGGGGAGTGGGCGGGCGTCTAGTATAATTTGGGGGATGAAATTGGGAGCGAAGGAGTTGAGATTGACGAAGCCTTCGGAGGCGGATTTGGCAAAAATAAAAAGACGGCCGATTTGGATAATCCTGGATAATGTAATGGATACGTATAACATCGGGTCGATATTTAGATTGGCTGATGCGGTAGCGGCACAGGAAGTCCTGTTGTGTGGCGGAAGTGAGACACCGCCGGCGAGTCGGATTCATAAAGCGGCGGTGGGAACGGAGGAATGGGTACAGTGGCAATATATGGAAACTGCGGTTTTGGCAATTGCAAAACTCAAAAATCAAAACTCAAAAATCAAAATTATTGCGGTGGAGCAAGATGAGAGGGCGATACCTTATAACTCACCCCTGCACCCCTCTCTTAACTTAAGAGAGGGGACGCCAATTGCTATTGTAGTGGGGCATGAGACGGAGGGGGTGTCAAAGGAAGTGTTAGACATGGCGGATGTGATTGTGGAGATACCGATGTACGGGGTAAATAGGAGTATGAATGTGGTGGTGGCGACGGGGATTGTGCTTTACAGGATTTTGGGTTAAAAAATATCCAATTTTAAATTATGGTACACTTGGGTTGATGAATTGGGAGAGGGTGAGGAGAATTGCAGCCGATTCATTGCCGGGGTGGACGGGAATGAGATTGTGGAGAGAGGGACGCAAAGTCCGGGCGGGAGCAAATTTGGTATTTGATTTAGGTTTGGCAGGTGCAATTGGTTTGGGGTATTGGGCGGCAGGGGAGGCACGGGTTCCTTACAGCGAAGAGGAGGGGCGGGGGCTGTCGGCCCGTGAGATGCTTTACAATACGGATGAATTTGAGTAGAATACGGGGGCTTCGGGGTCTGGCTCTTTGACATGGCAGCGTATATGAGTAAGGACGCTTCTTGTACTTCAAGAAGTGGTATCGCATCATTAGGCAGAGCTTATGGCATTCGCCTTTCGGTGCGATATATCCGCACCCTTTCGGGTGACGGGTATAGGAATTTTATTGAGAGTTTGATCCTGGCTCAGGATGAACGCTGGCGGAGTGCCTTAAGCATGCAAGTGGAACGGTCGCCGCGAGGCGACAGTCGCAGACGGGTGAGTACAGCATAGGAATCTACCCTGGGGTGGGGAATAACTCGGCGAAAGCTGAGCTAATTCCGCATAAGCCCGCAAGGGGAAAGGCCGTAACTGGCCGCCGAAGGAGGAGCCTATGTCCTATCAGCTAGTTGGTGGGGTAACGGCCTACCAAGGCAATGACGGGTAGCTGGACTGAGAGGTCGGTCAGCCACAATAGCACTTAGACACGGGCTATACATCTACGGATGGCAGCAACTGGGAATATTGCGCAATGGACGAAAGTCTGACGCAGCGACTCCGCGTGAGGGATGACGGCCTTCGGGTTGTAAACCTCTTTTGCTCCGCCACATGGCGGAGAGAATAAGCACCTGCTAACCACGTGCCAGCAGCCGCGGTAATACGTGGGGTGCGAGCGTTATCCGGATTTACTGGGCGTAAAGAGTTCGTAGGCGTCTGGTAAAGTTTCGTTTGAAAGACCGAGGCTTAACTTCGGAAACGGACGAAATACTTATCAGATTGAGTTAGTTAGGGGGTACTGGAACTTCCGGTGTAGCAGTGAAATGCGTTGATATTGGAAGGAACACCAAGGGCGAAGGCAGGTACCTGGGACTTAACTGACGCTGAGGAACGAAAGCTAGGGGAGCGAAAGGGATTAAGTTTAGTCCCATTCCGCAGTAATGTGGAATGAAAACTGGCTATATCGGTGGAACTCCTTGTTATTTCGGGTTACCTTTGGTAATCTGAAATTAGGTGAGGACAATACCGAGGGAAGTTAGTATTCTAAGTAAAACTCAAGAAAATGTTTTGATAGGTACTATTTTGGGAGATGGCGGATTGCGCTTTAAGGGTAGCGAATGTCGGTTGCATATTAAACATGCAGCTTGGCAACTGCCTTTGGTGCAATACAAACATCTGATTTTCGAAAACTTTGTTTCCATGAAGATTAGGGAGTTTTCGCAAAACATATTTGGCAAGAACTACAGGTTTGCTGAATTTGTGAGCAAAACCCATCCTGAATTTACCCGTTTTTATAATATGTTTTACAAAAATGGAAAAAAGATAGTTCCTATTAACATTAATAAGTTGTTAACAGATCCAATAGGTCTGGCGGTGTGGTTTATGGATGACGGTTCGGCTGAATATGCCGGAGCATCTCTACAAACCCACTGTTTTACGGAATCTGAAGTGAAGTGCTTGCAACTTTGTCTTGAGAGAAACTTTAAGTTGGAGACAACTAAAAGAAGGAATAAGGGTAATTGGGTGATATATATCCCCAAGAACAGTTTGGAGAGATGGAAAGAATTGGTTGGAAGCCGAATTCTTAAACTATTTGATTATAAACTGGCACCTTATTCTCTAAGAAAGAAAACTAACCCCGTAGAGACTGCACGCCGGGTTCCGTTCATATGAATTGAACGGAATATGATACAGTCCGAACTGCATAGTAATATGCAGAGTTTGCTAGAAATGGCAAGCCGATTCCGAATAATCGGAATAAGTAACATATTTGTAGAGACCCCTGTAGTCCTAGCTGTAAACTATGTTCGCTTGATCTCTGTTCCGGCTTTGCCGGAGTGGGGGTTGGAGCTAACGCGTGAAGCGAACCGCCTGGGGAGTACGACCGCAAGGTTAAAACTCAAAGGAATTGACGGGAAAGAGCACAACCAGGGGAGCATGTGGTTCAATTCGATACGAAGCGAAGGACCTTACCCAGATTTGACATGTTACCGTTTTAGTTCTGCAGAAATGCGGGATGATCCAACGAAAGAAGGATGGTATCACAGCTGCTGCATGGCTGTCGTCAGCTCGTGCCGTGGGGTGTCGACTTAAGTGTCGAAACGAGCGCAACCCTTATCGCATGTTCAATAGTCTTGCGAAA